>Ga0209460_1000213_pt1 | contig 72762 bp, 65 predicted proteins | sample EBPBio132013_DNA_FD_185868 | JGI IMG/M metagenome (GOLD analysis project Ga0209460, IMG submission 185868) | Wastewater treatment Type I Accumulibacter community from EBPR Bioreactor in Madison, WI, USA - Reactor 2_5/13/2013_ DNA (SPAdes)... | ecosystem: Engineered > Bioreactor > EBPR >... | reverse complement strand
TTTGTAATTGCCTCGTGGACTTTCTTCTGAATATTAGTCGATTTATAATCACCTAAAAAGTTTAATATTTTCAGTTCCTAGGTAAATAGAATTTGGTTAATTTCTTAAAACCCGTCAATATTGACGGATAAGACGTCAAGTCTCAAAAAACTGGCATAAAGAACTTAGGGTTAAAAGGGTAGAATTTTACGCTAACTGTTTGATCTCCATGAAAGCCTTTAACTTTCTAATACGGCTAAAATCTTCAATAAAGTTCGATAATTTCAACCAGTAGGGTACAAAGAGCAAAACCCCTGATTTTTCAGGGGTTTTGGCGTTTTTGGAGTGTAGGTTTTGATATGTTTTAGTGGCACTGGTTTGTTGATTTTTTGGATGATGTGCTGTTTTCCCTGCTGCGAAGGATCTGCAATCATTCATTAAATTTTATATATTTATTAAAACAATAAAATGAAATTTAATGATGAATTATATAAAACCCGCAGGATTAGCAAACACACAAGGCATTCGCTCAAAATCCAGCGGAGCGGGGTTTGCAATCATTTATTAAATTTTATATATTTATTAAAACAATAAAATGAAATTTAATGATGAGTTATATAAAACCCGCAGGATTATCTACCCGCATAGCTATCGCGAAAATCCTGCGGAGCGGGGTGTTTTTTGGTAAGTTTTTGAATAAAATCAATTTTAAATAAAAAAGTAGTACTTTAGCAATGCACTAATGAAAAGAGCACTTGTTTTATTGCTGATTTTTATCACTTTTAAAGTGTTTAGCCAAAATTACGCATTATTAAACACATTAAAACAAGATGTAGTGGATTTTCCAAACGACACATTAAAATTAAAAAAATTATATAATGAAGTAGGTTTAAATAAAGATAAATTAACAAATGATTCACTTTTCAATTACTTTAAATTTATTTATGTAGCAAGCACTAAAATAAATTTTGATAAAATTACAGCTAATGTTTGTAGTTCTTTAGGTAATTTATATAATGGCACTGGCGAGTACCAAGAGGCACTAAAACATTTATTTGAAGCCGAAAAATTATATGAAAAACTAAATAATAAAGAAAAATTAGCAGCGGTTTATGGAACCATTGGAAACACTTATTTAGGTTTAAAAAATAATGATGCTCAAAAAGAGTATTATTACAAACAATACAATTTAGCTGTAAAAATTAATGATTTAAGAGGCCAAGCGTATGGTTCTGGTGGACTTGCAAGTTTTTACAGTTCCGTTAAAGATTACCATTCTGCCATAAAATGGAGTACCATTTGTATAAAGTTATTTAAAGAACAAAAAAACTATATTGGTTATGTAATAATACTTAGTAATCTTTCAGGTTATTATCGAATTATTGGAGAATATGAAAAAGCTAAAGAAAATTTAAGATTAGCTGAACAGGGTTTAAAAGATGCTAATTTTAATTATGCTTCATTTGTTTATTACTATGCAAATGCTGAACTGTTAGTTGTAGAAAAAAAATATAACGATGCCATTAAAGATTTAAAATTAGGTTTAATGTTAATGTTAGAAGATAAGGCTAAACATAATGTTTCTGAGGCTTATAAATTGTTGTCAAAGATTTCGTATGAAGCAAAATTATATAAAGAATCGGCTGATTATTTAAATTTACATTTGCAGTATAAAGATTCTGTTTTTAACGAAACAACAAATAAACAATTGTTAGAAGTACAAGAAAAATTTGAAACTGAAAAAAAGAATGCTCAAATTAAAATATTAAATTCTGAAAATAATTTAAATAAAGTAGAATTAAATAGAAAAAAGACTTTAATATACGCTGGCTTAGCTGTAACAGCATTGTTATTGGTTTTATTTGTGTTTGTAATAAAATCTAACATTCAAAAAAATAAAACCAATAAAATACTTAAAGAACAAACTAAAATTATTGAAACAAAACAAAAAGAAATTTTAGATTCGATAAATTATGCTGGCAGAATACAAAAAACTATTTTACCCAGTGAAAAATACATTGAAAAAAGTATTAATAAAACTAATTAGTTAAGAGTGTAATTTTCGTTTTTAGAAAGATTTATTTGCTTTACAGGAAACAATACTACTAAAATACAAAAAGGTAAAATTAAAAGTAATGTATAACTAAGTTCGTTAATTGTAGAAGTGTTTAAAGACAAAGAATTAGCATTTGTAATTAACTCCGAACTCCGTTTCACTTGTATATCCGATAAACTTTTTAAATTAGCAGATATTAAATTTAAATTTGAAATAAAGTTTAAATTAATTGCTTTATTGGTAAATAAATTTTCTTTATTGTAATTTACATCATTAAATAATTTATTTGCTAATTCTTTTGTTTTTTCAAAAATTAGTATTTCCGAGTTTAGTAGATAAGTAGTTTCAAATTTATTTAAATAGGCTAAAATTGTATTATTGTTTTGATTTAACTTGTTTAAATTGGAATTATTTGGTGCGCCTATTACACACAAATCTTTTTGTAAATAAACCAGTTCATTTAACTTTAATAAATAATTCTGAGCAAGTATTCTATCCGAATATGCTTCGTTTAAATTTGAATTAACTTTTTTAAAATTATTTGTTTGGTTGTATGAAATTAACGCTTCAACTCCAATTATTAAAGTTAAAATAAGTGCTATTTTAATTTTGTCTTTTTTTTCTAAAATTAATTTCATAACTATTATTTTATTAATTAAGCGATTTATAATGCAAGTTTTAAAACTGTTCGTTAAATTTTAACTATTAACAACTTTCAAAATTTCAATGTTTTTGTTACCTGAAGGTAATTCCCATTGAAATTTATCTTTCTCTTTAAAACCAAATAAAGCAATACTAATTGGTGCAAAAATTGAAATTTTTCGTTTACTTACATCAACCTCTTCGGGCAATACAATTTGTAAACGTATGGGCTTATTTAAACTTTCATCTTTAAATTCAACCATTGAGTTTATGCTTACTATATCGTTATTTAAGTCGCTATCTTTAACAACTTTTGCATTAGTAATTATACTTCCTAATTGTTTTCCTTCTGGAGATTTTATTTTTTGTATTAATGAGTATATTTTTTTGTATACTGATTCTGAAATTGTTGCTTTCATAATTTTAATTTTTAATAATTTGGTTAAACTTAATTTAGTTCAATAGGTATTAAAATACAATCTCCCCCTTTTAAAAATTAATATTAAAAAAGTTTTATTGTTTTTAAGTACACTATAATATTTTTAAAGAAGATTCCCTTTTAATAAATAAAAAAGGGACTTAAAACACAAAGGCTTTATTGTTTGAAGATAAAATAAGCTTCTTAATTCCAATTTTTGAAATTGAATTATTTAATTTTATTATATTAATATTATTGCTCATTTTTGTATTACAAATATAATAAAATAATTTAATTTTTACAGTTAATTTATGTTATAACATTTATCAGTTTTTATGAAAAGTGTATTTATTTCTCGAAAATTATCAGCTAATAGCCCAATTTATATATTAAGCACTGAGTTAAATTTTAATTTATTTGACTTACCCTTAATTGATACTGTCAAAATTCCATTTTCATACACACCTCAAACAAACTGGATTTTTTTTTCAAGTAAAAATGCTATTAATTACTTTTTTGAGCAAAATCCAAATATTCCTTATAAAGTAAAGTATGGTGTTGTTGGTCAATCATCAGCAAATGAATTATTAAATTATAGTACAACTGTTGATTTTATTGGTAGAGGAAATGATATTGTGAAAATTGCAAAAGATTTTCGTGAAATATTGGGAAACGAAAGTGTATTGTTTCCTCAAGCAATGGATTCTTTGCAATCTATCCAAAAACAAATTGCATTTACTAATACTACGCATAATTTATATACATATAAAACAATTATTAAATCAAATTTTGAAGTGCCTTATACTGATATTTTAATTTTTACAAGCCCATCAAATGCAAAAACATATTTTACTAAATATAAAATAGACGATAGGCAAACTATTATAGCAATGGGCGCATCAACAAAATACGCACTTTCTGAATATGGTGTTAGAAACGTACTTGTACCCGACGAGTTTACTGAAGAGAGTATAAGTTCTTTAATTAAGGAATTAATTTAAAATACTATTTACACAAATTTTAACAGTAGTTTTATTTTTTATTTTATTAAATCAGCTAATTTTGCGTTGCTTTGAAAACTAAAAATAAAAACATAAAAATTCTATTTTTTTTCGTTACCATTTTTTTATTTATTGGTATAGTTACTAAAGCAAATTCATTAAATCAACCCACAGAAATTTTTACCGAATTAAGTTTTTCAGAAATTAAAGCTGAAAAAACAAATGTAAATGAAACAACATTTACAGAAGATGAAAACGATTTATTTAAGTTAAATGAAGTTATACCGTTTTGTGTTTGCATGACTAAGTTTAATTATTCAACTACACAAACTAAGATTTTAAAAAAATCTTTAAACGTTTTTAGCCCCCCCCCTAAAAAATAATTTTTGTATTTTTAATTTTTAAACTTGACTTAATCGTCAAAAAAAACTACTTTATTTAATAAAAATGAAACTTATATATATAATACCACTATTTATTCTTTTTTTTGGATCTTGTAAAAATGATGAAGAACAAAGCCAATTAAATGATTCGTTCCCTGTAACAACTTTAATAAAAATTGACACTTCAACCCATACAGATTATGTTGCAGATATTCACGCTATTCAAAACATAGAAATTAGAGCAAGAGTTGCAGGTTATCTTGAAAAAATATATATTGATGAAGGGGCGCATGTTAATCAAGGACAATTATTGTTTAGTATTAACAATAAAGAGTATTTAGAAGAATTGGCAAAAGCTAAAGCTTTATATAAAAGCTCTGTAGCTGATGTTGATGCGGCTGAACTTGAATTAAAAAACGCAAATCAGCTTGCTGAGAAAAAAATTATTTCAAATACAGAAGTAGCATTAGCAAAAAATAAATTAGAAGCACAAAAGGCAAAAATGGATGAGGCGCAAGCACACCAATCTTATGTTCAAATTAAATTATCTAATACCGAAATTAAAGCACCTTTTAAAGGAGTACTAAATAGAATTCCACATAAAGTAGGAAGTTTAATCGATGAAGGCACTTTGCTTACTACATTATCGGAATATGATGAGGTTTATGCTTATTTTGATGTGTCTGAAAAAGAATATTTGCGTTATGCTAAAACAATCAAATCAGACAGCGTTCGTTCACGCGAAGTTTCTTTAATACTTGCTGATGGTAGTGAACATCCATATAAAGGAAAAATAGAAACTGTTGAAGCTGTTATAGATGCAAGTACCGGTAACATTGCTTTTAGAGCAAAATTCCCTAATCCTGAAAAAATTGTTAAACATGGCGCAAGTGGAAAAGTAAGGTTAAATAAAAAATTTACAGATGTAATTGTTATACCACAAAAATCAACTTTTGAAATTCAAGATAAATTATATGTATATGTTATTGATAATAATAATAAAATTCAACAACGTAATATTGAATATTTAGCACGCTTACCACATTTATTTATAATATCAAAAGGGGTAAATGTTGGAGAAAAAATTTTATATGAAGGTATTCAGAATGTAAGGCCAGATATGGTTATTAAACCACAAGAACACAAAATGAAAGACATTATTATAGAATTAGGTTCAAAATAATTTATTTATGTTTAAAAAATTTATTCAACTTCCTGTTCTTTCTCTTGTAATTTCTTTATTTATTACAATTTTAGGAATCTTAGCAATGGTATCGTTGCCTATTACACAGTATCCTGATATTGCACCGCCAGCTGTTTCGGTAACAACAAAATACACAGGAGCAAATGCAGAGGTTTGTGCAAAAGCTGTTGTAACGCCACTTGAACGCGCAATTAATGGTGTGCCAGGTATGGCTTATATGACATCAGTTTCGGGAAATGATGGTACAAGTATAATTCAAGTTTATTTTAAAGTTGGCACAGATCCAGATTTGGCTGCAGTTAACGTTCAAAATAGGGTAGCAACTGTTTTAGATGAGTTGCCCGAAGAAGTAATAAAAGCAGGTGTTTCAACCGAAAAAGAAGTTAACAGTATGTTGCTATATTTAAATTTAATTAGTAGCGACACAACTTTAGATGAAAAATTTATTTACAATTTTGCTGATATAAATGTTTTAGCTGAACTAAAACGTATAGATGGTGTTGGCTTTGCCGATATTATGGGGCAACGTGAGTACGCTATGCGTGTGTGGTTAAAACCCGCAAAATTAGATGCATATGAAATATCTGCCGAAGAAGTAATTCAAGCATTAAAAGCACAAAACATAGAGGCTGCACCTGGAAAAATTGGCGAAAGTTCGGGACGCAAATCTCAATCTTTACAATATGTTTTAAGGTACACCGGTAAATTAACTCAAAAAGAACAATATGAAAATATAGTTGTTAAAGTTAATAAAAGTGGCGAAATGTTACGTCTGCGCGATATTGCAGAGGTTGAATTTGGCTCGTTAGATTATGATGTTTTATCTAAAGAAAATGGAAAACCCTCAGCAGCTATTGTGCTTAAACAACGTCCTGGTTCAAATGCAAGTGAGGTAATAAAAAACATCAAATCTAAAATGGCATTTTTAAAAGAAACAACTTTTCCTCCAGGTATGGATTATACCATAAGTTATGATGTTTCTCGTTTCTTAGATGCTTCTATTTCTGAAGTTCTTAAAACGCTAATTGAAGCTTTTATTTTAGTTGCTTTAGTTGTATTTCTTTTTTTACAAGATTGGCGTTCAACTTTAATACCCGTTTTAGCTGTACCAGTTTCTTTAATAGGAACTTTTGCTTTTATGCAATTATTTGGTTTTTCAATTAATTTATTAACCTTGTTTGCATTAGTTTTGGCAATAGGTATAGTTGTAGATAATGCAATTGTTGTAGTTGAAGCTGTACATGCCAAAATGGAACAAAATAATACCGATGCCAAAACAGCAAGTATGCAAGCTATGGGCGAAATGGGCGGGGCAATTATTGCAATAACTTTAGTTATGTCTGCAGTTTTTATTCCTGTTGCTTTTTTAGATGGCCCTGTTGGTGTTTTTTATCGTCAGTTTTCAATTACAATGGCTATATCAATTGTGATTTCAGGTGTTAATGCTTTAACACTTACTCCTGCGTTATGCGCCTTAATGTTAAAAAATCAACATCATCAACCAAAATCAAAAAATATTTTAACTAAATTTTTCGATGGATTTAATAACTATTATAGTTCTATATCAAATAAATATAAAAATATTTTAGATGTAATTATTAATAGACGAGTAATAACTCTTGTTGTTTTAATTGGGTTTAGTATTGCAACATGGGGTGTAGGTAAAGTATTACCAACTGGTTTTATCCCAACCGAAGATCAAGGAACAATTTATGCGAATGTTACAACACCTGTTGGTGCAACTTTAGAACGAACAGAAGATGTAATGAAAGAAATTGATGAGGTTGCAAAAACAATTGATGAAGTTGAATCTACTTCGTCTTTAGCTGGGTTTAGTATGATGACTGATGGATCTGGCGCATCGTTTGGAATGAGTACAATTAGTTTAAAAGCATGGAAAAACAGAAAGAAAACGGCTAATGATATAATTGCATTATTGCAAGAAAAAACAAAACATATAAAAGATGCTGATATACAATTTTTTCCACCTCCTGCAGTGCCTGGATTTGGTAATGCCAGTGGTTTTGAATTGAGATTGTTAGATAAAACTGGTAGTGGTAATTTACAACAAACATATAATATAACTCAAAAGTTTATTGATGCTGTAAGTAAACGAAAAGAAATAAAAAATATTTTTACAAGTTTTAATCCAACTTTCCCGCAATATTTAATCCATATCGATCAAGATGTTGCTTCTAAAAAAGGCATTACTGTTGATAATGCGATGAGTAATTTACAAACATTAATGGGCAGTTATTATGCTACAAATTTTATTCGTTTTGGTCAAATGTATAAAGTAATGCTACAAGCCGATCCTAAATACAGAGCTCAACCAGATGATATATTAAAATTAAGAGTAAAAAATAAAGATGGTGAAATGGTTCCTTATGGTTTATTTAGTAAAATAGAAAGAATTTATGGTCCAGAACAATTAACAAGATACAACATGTACGTATCTGCAATGCTAAATGGTGAAGCCGCACCTGGATACAGTAGTGGAGATGCAATTAAAGCAATTGAAGAAGTTGCAAAAGAAAATTTACCTAGAGGCTATAGTTATGATTGGTCAGGTATGACAAGAGAAGAAATTGCATCTGGCAATCAAGTAATTTACATTTTTGCAATTTGTTTATTGTTTGTTTATCTTTTACTTGCTGCTCAATACGAAAGTTTTTTATTGCCTTTACCTGTTTTACTTTCGTTACCTGTAGGAATTTTTGGATCATTATTTTTACTTTACATTACAGGTTTAGAAAACAATATTTATGCACAAGTTGCTATGGTAATGCTAATAGGCTTATTAGGTAAAAATGCAATTTTAATTATTGAATTTGCAATTTTAAAACAAAAGCAAGGATTTACGGCAATAGAATCGGCAATAGAAGGAGCTGTAAGCAGATTACGACCAATTTTAATGACATCTTTTGCATTTATTGCTGGCTTAATTCCTTTAATGATGGCCTCAGGAGCAGGAGCAATTGGAAACAAAACAATTGGAACGGCAGCTGCTGGAGGTATGTTATTTGGAACAATTTTTGGTGTACTAATTATACCAGGATTGTATGTTCTTTTCACTAAATCAAAACCAAAAATCAATTCTAAAAAACCAAATGTAATTACTAAAGAACATGTTGAAATTTAAAATCTATAATCTTTTTTTAGTACTAATAATCTTTTTTGCGTCTTGTAAAACCAAACAGTTACAAACAGATACAATTAATAATAATTTACCAAAAAAATTTTCCGATTCTACTAATAGTTTATCTTCATCTAACTTAAAATGGAAAGAATTTTACTTTGACCCCAATTTGGTAAGTTTAATAGATACCGCTTTAAAAAATAATTTCGATTTAAAAATTGCATTACAAAAAATTGAAACGTATAGAGCCGTATTAAAAACAAACAAAGGAATTAGATTGCCAGATTTAGGAGTAAATGCTGCATTTGGGCAAAGAAAATTTGGCGATTATACAATGGATGGAGTTGGAAATTATGACACACAATTTTCTACTAACATAAATAATAAACAACAAATTCCAAACCCTTTACCCGATTATAATGTAGGCTTTCAAACATCTTGGGAAATTGATTTGTGGGGTAAATTAAAAAATAAAAAAAAATCAGCAGCATCTAAATTTATTGCATCTCAATATGGTAAAGATTTAATTGTTACTAATTTAATTGCCGAAGTTGCTACAGCATATTACGAATTAATTGCTTATGATGAAGAAGTTCAAATATTAAATGAAAACATTGAGCTTCAAAAAAATGCAATTGAAATGGTTTTAGCGCAAAAAGAAGCTGGTAAAGCAAATGAGTTAGCCATAGAATTAATGACGGCTCAATTATTAAATTCAAAAACTATAAAAGCAGAAATTGAACAACTTACTATTGAAACAATAAGCAATATTAATTTTCTTTGTGGTACTTATCCTTATAATTTAAATAGAGATACAAATTATTTAGCACAAAAAATTAATAACGCAATTGTTACTGGTATCCCGTCAGATTTAATTAATAATAGAGCAGATATTAAACAAGCAGAGTTTGAGTTAAAAGCTTCAAATGCTGATGTTAAATCTGCAAAAGCAGCTTTTTATCCAAGCTTAAATATAAATGCATTAATTGGTTTACAATCATTTAACGCTTTACTGTTAACAGAACTGCCGGCATCATTAGCTTATAATACAATTGGTGGTTTAACCGCACCGTTATTAAATAGAAGAAAATTAAAAGGAGAATTAATGGCAGCTGAGTCAGAACAAAAACAAGCTTATATTAATTACGAACGAAATGTTGTAAATGCTTTTAAAGAAGTGTACGTTGCTGTTAATAATATCAAAAATTCTAAAGTAATGTATGAATTAAAAAAAGAAGAGGTTGATTTACTTAAAAAATCAATATCAACTTCTTCTGAACTTTTTAGAGCTGGTAGAGCTAATTATTTAGAAATTATTACATCTCAAAAAAATTCACTTCATTCTCAAATAGAATTAATAAATTTATTTAAACGTCAAAATATTTCTTTAATCAATTTATATAAAGCTTTAGGAGGCGGTTGGAAATAATTTAATTAAAATAACATGTTTTTAGATTCTTTAATCCCATTAATTTCATTAATTTCTTTAGAAATTATTTTAGGAATTGATAATATAATTTTTATATCAATTCTTTCAGATAAATTACCTGCAAACCAAAAAGATAAACTAAGGTATTGGGGCTTAGGATTAGCAATGCTTATTAGGCTGTTGCTTTTAACTGTAATTTCTTGGATTTTGAAATTAGATAAAACCTTATTTACATTTCAAAATATTGATTTTTCTGGTAAAGGTTTAATTTTATTAACTGGTGGGTTATTTTTAATCTACAAAAGTTCAAAAGAAATTATGCATAAAACGGAAGATGTAGAGGATGAAAATTTTGAAAAAAATAAAAATAGTGATTTTAGTAAGCTATTAATTGAAGTTATTGTTTTAGATTTAGTTTTTTCAATAGACTCTATTATAACTGCTGTTGGTATGGTTCAAGAGCTTTGGGTAATGTATGTTGCAGTTATTGTTTCTGTTTTAATTATGTTATTTGCATCAAAACCAATTAGTACATTTATTCAGAAACACCCCTCATTTAAAATTTTAGCGCTTTGTTTTTTATTAATGATAGGTGTTTCATTAATAGCCGAAGGTATGCATTTTGAAATACCAAAAGGTTATATTTATTTTTCAATGGCATTTGCTTTTATAGTTAATGTTTTACAAATAAGAAGAGTACCTAATAAATAGTAAAAAATTAAATTAAGTACGAAGTTTAGAAAGCATTTCGTTTGTAATTGAATTTGAGTATATACTATATGCATTAACTAAAACACCTTTTAAATTATGTTTTGCTGAAGATATTGCATAAAGTATAGAAGAGCCCTCAGCACTCGAATCATCTCCTTCAATTCTGTACCATTCATCTATTTGAAATTCATCATGAAAAAGTTTAAAGTGCCCGTTTCTACATTCCAAACAATTTTCTCTTAGGTTAAAGTCCTCAGTATATCCTTGTTTTTTTAAATCGTTTATACCACTTACTAAATCAGTATAATTTCCCATAATTATTGTTTCTGTATATTATAAAATTAATGATATTTTTGATTAAATCAATAAATTTATTTTTTAATATTTTAATATTTTTTTATATTTAATATAGAAATTAAATTGTTAAAATTCAGGTCATATTATATTTGCATTTTTTTTATTGTATTATGCTTTAAATTAAATGCACAAAATAGAGATTCTATTTTAAAAACTATTTATAGTATAAAAAATGACTCTGTGAAAATTTCTAAATTTGAAAAATTAATTGGACTTACAATTTATGATGGAAATTTAAATAAAGCCGACTCGTTATTAAATGATTTGATTAATTTAAAAGTAAAAACACACATAAAATTTAAACAACTTGTCTGTTTCGCGTTAAATGCATATTTAAACGAATTAAAAGGAAACTATTCAGTTTCTCTAAACTTGTACTTAAATGCATTAAAAATTGCTGAAGATTTAAAATACACTAAACAAATTGTTAGTATAAATAGTAATATTGGTGTTGTTTATTTTACACAAAACGAATTTAATAAATCGTTGAATTATTATTTTAAAGCTATTAAGGTTGTAAATGAAAGCAAAGAAAAAATTAACCTTGGTAATTTTTATTCAAACATTGGAAATGTATTTTATAAAAAGAAAGAATTAGAAAAAGCAAAAGGATATTATTTACAAGCTTTAAAGCATTATAAAGCAGCAAATAGATTAACAGGTATAGCGAGTGCTAAAAATAATTTAGGTAGTGTTTGTTTAGAGTTAAATAAATTTGAAGAAGCTTTAAGTTATTTTAATGAAGCTATTGATTCTCAATTTAAATTGAATGATAATTTCGGAATAGTTTATTCACATTTAAATATTGGAACAGCTTATTCTAGTTTATATATGTTTGATAAAGCTGAAAAAAATTTATTTTTAGGTTTAAATAAAGCTAAAGAAATAAATTTTCCTGATGCTTTTAGAGATGCCTACAGCTCTTTAGCTAACCATTATGAAAGACGTAAAATGTACGACAAAGCATATGCTTATTATAAACTTTTTATTTCTTATAGAGATAGTTTAACGAATTCTGAAGTTTTAAAAGAGATAAATCAAAACGAAATGAAATTTGAAATTCTTAAAAAAGAATTATTACATAAGGCTGAAAAAGAGAAACAAAAAAAAGATCATGAAGAAAAGCAAAAAATAAATAGAATTATTATTTATGCAATACTTTCAATTTTAAGTATTATAATACTTTTTTCTTTTATTCTATTTAATAAATTTAAAATTATTCAAAAACAAAAAGATTTAATTGAAGAAAAGCAAAACGAAATAGTTTCAAGCATTCGTTATGCTAAACGTATTCAAAACGCTGTTTTGCCTAGTACAAAGTTTATAAAAGCAAAAATTAACAGTGTAAAATAATTATTTTGTGTTTTTTTAGTAAATTTGCTTAATTGAAAAAAATAATTGTAATATTTTTACTATTGCAAATAATTAGCAATAATGCATTTGCAGAAGAACTTATTAAGTTACCTAGTTTATTTCAACATTACAATCATCACAAAATTTCTCATAACAAAGACTTAACTTTTATAAATTTTTTAAAAATTCATTATTCTGATATAAATGCAGATACTCACAATACATCTCATGATGAAGATGACAAAGATTGCAATTTACCATTTAAACATTGTAACGATTGCTGCTTTAATATTCATATTCCTTTGTATGGATTAACATCAAATTATGTTTCGGCTATTTGTAATTATATAATTATTCAATCTTTTTCTTATATTAACATAAATGAAAACATTTCTTGCACAGATTTGTGTTCAATTTGGCAACCTCCAAAACTAGTTTAATGAATTTTTGTAAGTCAAATTAATATTTTTTGACAGTTCTCTTGCTTGCTTTAAAAGCTAAATTTAATTCATTAATTTTTCAATCATGTTAGATAAAATTATTGCGTATAGCATTAAAAATAAAATTGTTATTGGTGTATTAACGCTCTTTTTAATTATCTGGGGAATTTGGAGTTTATCAAAACTTCCTATTGATGCTGTACCAGATATTACCAATAACCAAGTTCAAATAATTACAACTTGCCCAACATTAGCTGGCCAAGAAGTAGAACAATTAGTTACATACCCTATAGAAAGGACTATGTCTAATTTACCTGATTTAACTGAACTAAGAAGTGTTTCACGTTTTGGACTTTCGGTTGTTACAGTTGTATTTGATGATGATGTTGATATTTATTTTGCAAGACAAATCATAAGCGAAAGATTAAAAGAAGCTGAATCTAAAATTCCAAATGGTGTTGGCTCACCCGAATTAGCTCCTGTTAGTACGGGTTTAGGTGAAATTTATCAATATGTAATACATCCAGCAAAAGGTAGCGAAAATAAATACTCTGCAATGGATTTACGCTCAATGCAAGATTGGATAGTTGCACGCCAATTATATGGTACAAAAGGAATTGCAGAGGTAAATAGTTTTGGTGGACAATTAAAACAATACGAAGTAGCTATTAATCCAACAAAATTATTAGCCATGAATGTTACAATTGCTGATGTTTTTAACGCTTTAAAAAACAATAACGAAAATACAGGCGGAGCATATATTGATAAAAAACCAAATGCATATTTTATTAGAGGTGTTGGATTGGTTCATTCTTTTGAAGATATTAAAAATTGTTTGGTTAAAAATAATCCTAATGGTATCCCAATTTTAATTAAAGATGTAGCTGAAGTTAGATTTGGAAGCGCAGTAAGATATGGAGCAATGACATATAATGGTGAAAAAGATGTTGTAGGTGGTGTAATAATGATGCTGAAAGGTGAAAATAGCGCAGACGTTGTAAATAGAATTAAAGAAAAAATGATTACAATAAAAAAATCTCTTCCTCATGATGTTATTATTGAATCTTTTTTAGATAGGAGAGATTTAGTTGAAAGAGCAATATCTACAGTAAGTAAAAATTTAATTGAAGGCGCTTTAATTGTAATTTTTGTTTTAGTACTATTTTTAGGAAACATAAGAGCTGGATTAATTGTAGCTTCGGCTATACCAATTGCAATGTTGTTTGCCATTGCTTTAATGAATGTTTTTGGAGTAAGCGCAAATTTAATGAGCTTAGGTGCAATTGATTTTGGTTTAATTGTAGATGGGGCAGTAATTATTGTTGAAGCAACTATGCATCATTTAGCTATTAGGAAAACTATTGGGCGTTTAACACAATCCGAAATGGATGAAGAAGTTTATAATTCTGCGTCAAAAATTAGAAACAGCGCAGCTTTTGGAGAAATAATTATCCTTATCGTTTATATCCCTATATTAACAATGGTTGGCATTGAAGGTAAAATGTTTAAACCAATGGCTCAAACTGTTGGTTTTGCAATATTAGGCGCATTAATTTTATCATTAACTTATATACCTATGATGTGTGCATTGTTTTTACCAAAAACAATTTCAACAACAAAAAGCTTTAGCGATAAACTAATGGATTTGGCTTATCGTATTTACTTACCAATACTTAATAGCGCAATAAAATTTAAAAAATTTTTAATTGGATTAACAATTTCTCTTTTTTGTTTATCAATAATTTTATTTTCACGTATGGGTGGAGAGTTCATACCAAATTTAGATGAGGGTGATTTTGCATTTCATTGTATTTTACCTCAAGGCACATCTCTATCACAAAGTATAGAAACGAGTATGCAAGCCATGCGAATATTAAAAAGCTTTGATGAAGTGAAATTAGTTGTTGGTAAAACAGGTTCGGCTGAAATTCCTACCGACCCAATGCCGCCTGAAGCCACCGATATGGTTATAATTTTAAAACCACATGAAAATTGGAAAAGAAATATTTCCTATCAACAATTAGCTGATGAAATGATAGATAAACTTAAAGTTTTGCCTGGTGTATTTTTTGAAAAAAATCAACCAATTCAAATGCGATTTAATGAATTAATGACAGGTATTAGGCAAGATGTAGCAATTAAAATTTTTGGTGAAGATTTAGACACACTTTTAAATTATGCAAATAAAGTTTCAGCAGTAATACAAGGTATTAGAGGTGCTACAAATCCAATGGTTGAAAGAGTAGAAGGCTTACCACAAATTGTTATTAAATACAATAGAATTCAAATGGCAAACTATGGAATAAATATTGATGATGTTAATAGTTATGTAAGTACTGCTTTTGCTGGAGGTATAGCTGGTGTAGTTTTTGAAAATGAACGAAGATTTGATTTAGTTGTTAGATTAGATAGCGCATACAGAACAAAAATAGAAGATGTAAATAATTTATATATCCCCGCCAAAAATGGCGTTCAAATACCTTTATCGCAAATTGCAGAAATTAAAATGGAATTAGGGCCAGCGCAGATAAGTAGAGAAGACGGAAAACGCAGAATAGTAATAGGGTTTAATTTAAAAGATAGAGATGTTGAAAGTGTAGTTGCAGATGTTAAATTAAAATTAGATAATTTAAAATTACCTAATGGTTATTTTTATAAGTTTGGAGGCACTTTTGAAAATTTACAATTAGCAAGAAATAGATTATTAATAGCATTACCAATTGCATTATTGTTAATATTTTCTCTTTTGTACTTCACATTTAATTCTATAAAACAAGCAATTTTAATTTTTGCGGCAATTCCAATGAGTGTTATTGGCGGAGTTTTTGCTTTATTAATTAGAGATATGCCTTTTAGTATTTCTGCAGGAATTGGTTTTATTGCATTATTTGGAGTAGCAGTTTTAAATGGAATTGTTTTAATAGGCACTTTTAATCAATTAGAAAAAGAAGGTGTTATAAACATTATTGATAGGATTAAAACTGGCACAAAAAATAGATTAAGACCTGTTTTAATGACTGCAACAGTTGCCTCGCTCGGATTTTTTCCAATGGCATTTTCAAATGGAGCTGGTGCAGAGGTGCAGAAACCATTAGCTACAGTTGTTATTGGAGGTTTAATTTCAGCAACAATTTTAACGTTATTTATTTTACCATTATTGTATTACTTTTTTTCATCTAATTTAAAAAGTAAAATTAACTCAAAATTAGTTGTTGTATTTTTTATATTTATTTTACCAATTAATTTTAAAGCACAATCTAATTTAGAGTTAACATTAGATGATGCAATAACCCTTGCTTTAAAAAATAATTTTGAAATTAAATCACAACAACATCTTGTAAAATCTTATCAATATTTAAAAAAATCTGCTTTTGAACTGCCTAAAACTACAGTTAATATGCAATATGGTCAATACAACAGCGTAAATCAAGATTTAGGTTTTAATTTTTCGCAAGGGATTCCGTTTCCAACATTTTTTGTTGCAAAATCTAAATTATATAATGCCCAAGCAAATTCTGCAATATTACAAGAACAAATAACAATTAATGATGTTAAAAATCAAGTTAAAAGTTTTTATTATCAAATTCTTTTTTTAGAACAAAAGAAAAAACTTATGATAGATTTAAATTTAACTTATGCTGAATTTACAAATACAGCAAATTTAAAATATACAACTGGCGAAACTAATTTGTTAGAAAAAACAACTTCAGATGCAAAATTTGCACAAATAAAACTTCAACTTCAACAAATAGAAGCCGAATTAAATGAAGTAGTTTATATGCTGAAATCAATAATTAACATAAATGAAAATTTTGCATTAAAACAAATCATTTTTGAACCTTTAGAAATTTCAACTGCATTTGATACTTCTTTAATTATGAATAACCCAAGACTTAAATCAATGTATAATCAAATTATAATTGCTGATAAAACTAAAAAACTTGAATCTAGTTTATTTTTACCCGATTTATTAATAGGGTATTTTAATCAATCTTTAATGGGTATTCAAAACATAAATGGGCAAGATGTTTATTTTAATAGAAGTAATAGGTTTACTGGTGTAAATGCCGGAATAAGTGTTCCGCTTACTTTTTTTAGTAATACAGCAAAAATTAAATCTTTAAATCAACAAAAATTAGCAATCGAAAACGAAACTTCAAATGAAAAAATAAAATTACAGGCAAATTTACAAGTTGCATTGTTGAAATATAATCAAGCGCTTCAAAAATACAATTACTATAAATCGGTTGGTACAAATAATGCAAATATTATTTTACAAACTGCTAAAACATCATTTAAATCTAATGTTATAACATATGTTGAATATTTACAAGCAATTGAAACTTTTACACAAATACAACTCGGTTATTATGAAGTAATAAACCAAATTAATCAAGAAGTAATAAATATTAATTATTTAATAAATAAATAAGATGAAATACAAAATTCAATTTTTAATTATTTTTTCCACTTTTATTTTTATAACTGCATGTGGAAATAAAAACACAACTAATCATAATCATGAAGACGCAGAACATAATGACTCGCACGAAGTAACAAATTCTGTTTCTTTTACAAAAGATCAAATTAATGCTATTAAATTAGAATTTGGGAAAATTGAGAAGAAACAATTAACTGCCGCATTACGAGCTAATGGCATATTAAATGTACCCAACCAAAATAAAGCTACTATTTCGGCATTAATGGGAGGAGTTATAAAATCAATATTTGTTCAAACAGGTAACAATGTTAATAAAGGGCAAGTAATTGCTACAATTGCAAACACTTCATTTATTACTTTACAAGAAGATTATTTAAACACAACATCAAAATTAGATTTAGCAGAAAATGAATTTAAACGTCAACAAGATTTGCAATCAGGCAACGCAACATCATTAAAAATTTTACAAATTGCCGAAGCTGAAGTTAAATCTTTAAAAGCAAAAAAATCTAGTTTAAAAAAACAATTAGAATTAGTTGGAATTAATCCATTAAACTTAACAAGTGATAATATACAAACTGTAATTAATATTTTGAGTCCAATTTCAGGTGCAATAAGTGCTATCTCGGTAAACATTGGCACATATGTAGATGCAAATAATCCTATTGCAGAAGTGATTGATAATAGTCAACTACATTTAGATTTATTTGTTTATGAAAAAGATTTAGCAAAACTAAAAGAAGGACAAACTATTCATTTTACACTTACTAATAACCCTGGTAAAGAGTACGACGCAAAAGTATATGCAATTAGTAATACGTTTGAAGAAAACTCAAAAGCTATTGCTGTTCATGCAATGGTTGAAGGAGATAAAGTAGGGTTGATTAACGGTATGGGTATTACTGCAATTGTAAGTTTAGAAAATGCAACAGTTGATGCAGTTCCTACAGATGCAATTGTTAATTACAAAGGGCAAGATTACATTTTTGCGGTTTCAGAAAAAAATAATAACGAAAATGAGCATAACCATTCCGAAAATCATGACCATAGTCACGAACACAATAGTTCTATCGATATTACAGTTAATGGAGATGTTGAGTTTGAGAAAATTCCAATTAAAAAAGGTACAACTGATATAGGTTACAGTGAGGTTGTATTTTTAACTGAGTTAAAACCGAATACAAAAATTGTTACAAAAGGTGCATTTTTTATTTTAGCAAAAATGACAAATTCAGGTGAACATAGTCATTAAGTATATCATGTATTAAAAATAACTACTTACACCTAATTGTATAACTCCAGTTTTTGAAGCAGGGTTACCCAATAGGTCTTTCTTATGTTCTAACCTATAATTTAACCTAATCACAGTTTGTGCGGTTGGCCTAAAACTTATTGCTGGAATTATTGCAAAAATGTCATCTGATATGCTTGTGTTTGTTTCTTTAAATTTTCCATAATTCCAATCAACATATTCAGTTCTTAATGCAATATTTAAGGTTGCTTTTTCAAAGCCAAAAATATTTCTTTTTAAAATTGGTTGTACAATATCAATAAATCCACCATGTTGTTTGTTTCCAAATTGTTGAGAATATGTGTTTGGCACATCAACAAATACCCATGCAAATTCTGTAATTATTGTAGTTTTTAATTTTGGAATTTGTGTGTTGTAATCAATAGCAAAAACATCTGCCCTTCTTTTTTTGTCTAAAATTAAACCATCAATTTCAAATTTATTGTACACCCCTCCCATATATGAAATGCCTAACTCTCCAATATTTTTAAATTTAACAGCTGTTTTAAAATTAGTTAAAGGTATTCCGTTGTAACTTTCTTCAAATCTATTTACATCTAATTTTGTTGAAGGTAAAAATGTTTTATTTTCTGTATTTGAAATTATATTATCATTAAAGCCATTGGTTAAATAAAATTCATAAGACCATACAAAGTTTGATTGATATGATTTACCAAAAATCCCAAAACCAATGTTGCTAAACGTTGAGGGTAACATTTGTGTTGCAGAAATTGGCCTATCAATAAACTCCCATTTTGGACCATCATGATTTTGGTTAAATGCACCAATTGGATTCATTACTATTCCGCTTCTAAAATTTAATAAATGATGCAGTTGAAAATCTAATGCAGCAAACTCAATATTAATTTCTTTTGTTCCATCTTCAAATTCAATTTCGCTTAAAAATTTTATTTTACGGTGTATTGATGAAGATAAAAACAATGTCATTCTTTTCATTTGAAATGAAAATCCGTCTGATACGCCATCTGTTACTTTATACTGAGTGTTTGCTTCAGCATATCCACCAATAGCAATTGGTATTTTGCCATATTTTAAAAATGGTCTATTATAAACAGCATCAGTATTAAGGTATAATTTTGTTGTATCAATGTTTACACGATTAATTTTATTTGTATCATTTTGTGCGTAAAAAGTATTTGTAATAAATACAAACAAAAAGTTAAATAAAACTATTTTTTTAAATTTATAAATAGATGTAAATATTTTCATCATCAACCGTTGTATTAAATGTTTTTAAATTAGTTTCTGCTGGTCCTGTAACAACTTCTCCTTTAGTGTTAAATTCTGCTCCATGGCAAGGGCAAACCATTAAAGTATTATGAGGTGTAAGCTCGCAGCCTTGATGTGTACATTGCAAATAATTAGCAAAATATTTATTTGTTTCTAGCTTATAAATAACAATTGGAAATTCAATTTGTTTTGGCTTTAGTATTACAAACTGTAATTCTTTTGACTTGTTGTTTTCAACAATAAAAAACTCGTTTTTACTTAAAGTTATTTTATTGTTTGCTATTAAAAAATTTGATGTGTATTTATTTGTTGTACAACTATTAATTAATAAAATACTAGTAAAACTAGCAGCACAATTTACACAAGATGATTTTATAAATTCTCGTCGTTTCATTATAAACTTTCTAAAAACTTCATTAATTTTTGTTTTTCAGAAGATGTTAAGTTTTGATATTTAGTATTACTTTGTTTACTTTCTCCTTCGTGTAACAAAATAGCTTCTTCAATTGATTTTGCTCTACCATCATGCATTAAAAAATAATTTCCGCCTTGCGAATTTTTAGATAAACCTAATCCCCATAATGCGGGAGTTCTCCATTCATAGGTTTTTGCATTTCCTTCGGTATAATTATCATCTAAACTATTTCCCATGTTGTGCAATAATAAATCAGTGTAGGGATAAAATATTTTGTTTGATAATACTTCAATATCTGAATATCCTGTTTTTAATTCTGGTTTATGACATTTGTCACATCCTATTGAGATAAATAATTCTTTACCGTTTTTTACTTCTATATCATTTACATTTCTTTGTAGTGGAGTTTTTAAAGTTTTTAAATAAAAAATAACTTCATTTATTGTTTGATTTGATACTTCGGGGTCAACTAATAATTTAGAATATGTGTCAATAGGCTCAAATGATGAGTTAATACCCATATCTTGATTATAAGCATTTACAGTTTGTTGAAGTAAATCGTAAGTTGATGCTTTTTTTCCAAATCGTCCTATGTATTTTCCATTTTGTGTAATTGAATTAATTCTTTTATTGCAATAGTTAGGTAAATTTATCCAGTTAGGTACCCCTGAAATGCCATCACCATTTGAGTCATTTGGGTCAGACATTGCTAAAATATCAGCATCAGTTACCGCATCTAGATAACCTAATCCAGTATTTGCAGGTGGCAATATTTTAGAATAACTTATATTATTTGGTAAATTTTCTGGTTCATAACCTGGTATTGCTCTATTTTGTAATTGTGGTCCCCCTTGGTTTAACCATGTGTTTCCGGTGCTATCTATTTGACCAAATCTAATTAAAGTTGTAAATGGATGTCCCTTTCCATCGCCAGCATGACAAGACCCACAAGAGTTTGCAACAAATATTGGTCCAAGGCCAGTTTGAGGAGTAAAAACCTCGTCGTTAAAAGCTATATCCCCTTTAATAAATTGTTTTAATTGAGCAGAAGTTAGCCCTTCTATTGGTCCATCTAAAATCTCATCGTCTTTAGGAGCTGATGGCATTATTTTTTTACATGAAATAAAAGTGTAAATAAATAATAAAAAAAATATAAAATATTTATACATAAATTAATTTACAAATATTATTGTATTTTTATTTATAATAATTATTAATTTAGGCATACCAAAAAATATATTTATGAGACAAGAAACTATAGAAAATTATTTAAAAACAATTTACAACCTATCTTATAATAATACAGCTGTAGTAAATAATCAAACAATATCTAAAAAACTAAACCTTAACCCTGCAACCGTAACCGAAGGTTTAAGGAAATTGCATAACCTTAAATTAATTGTTTATGAAAAATCATATGGCTCAAGATTAACAACAAACGGGTCTAAATTAGCGCTCGACATCATAAGGCGGCATAGAATTTGGGAAACTTATCTAGCAAAAGAATTAGGTTTTGGATGGGATGAAGTGCATGAAATAGCCGAAGAATTAGAACATATAAATAATACCAAATTAATTAATAAACTTGCCTCAATTCTTGGTAATCCAATTTATGACCCTCATGGCGAGCCAATACCTGATGAAAAAGGTAAAATTCAAAAAAGTAACTTTATTAAATTATCAGAATCGAAATTAAAATGTAATTATATAGTAATGGGAGTTACCGATCACTCTACTTTATTTTTAAAATATCTCGAAAAGCAAAAATTAATTATAGGGGCAGAAGTTAAAGTTATTAATATCGAAGATTTTGATAATTCAATAACTTTAAATTGCAATAAAAATAAAATAAACATCAGTAATAAAGTTGCAGAAAGTATAATTGTGCAATTAAAATAAGTTATTTCAAATAAAATAATTGTTGTTAAATAAATTGATGGAAAATGTTTTTTTTGAAAGAATTACATAAATTACTTATAATCAATAACTTGAATTATTAAATTAGGATGTATATTTATTTAATTAATCTTATCTTTGCAGCCTAACTTAAAAACTTATGACGTATTTAGATTTTGAAAAACCAATTCAGGATTTGGAGGGAGAATTGGTAAAGTTGAAAGAGGTAAATGCAAAAAGTAAAGTTAAATTAGATGATAAAGTTAAAGAGTTAGAAGACGAAATTACTCTAAAAACAAAAGAACTTTATTCTAATTTAACACCTTGGCAACGTGTACAAGTAAGCCGACACCCAGAAAGACCGTACACCAATGCTTATATAGAAAATATTACTAACGGAACTTACATTGAACTTCATGGCGATAGAACCGTTGCTGATGATAAAGCCATGGTTGGAGGTTTTGGCGAAATTGATGGACAAACAGTTATGTTTATTGGTCAACAAAAAGGTATAAATACTAAAATGCGTCAAATACGCAGGTTTGGTATGGCAAACCCTGAAGGTTATCGTAAAGCTTTGCGTTTAATGAAACTCGCTGAAAAATTTAATAAACCCATTGTAACATTTATTGATACCCCTGGCGCATACCCAGGTTTAGAGGCCGAAGAAAGAGGGCAAGGCGAAGCTATTGCCAGAAATTTATTGGAAATGAGCCAACTAAAAGTACCTGTAATTTGCATTATTATTGGCGAAGGAGCAAGCGGCGGAGCATTAGGAATTGGGATTGGAGATAAAGTATTAATGCTTGAAAACTCTTGGTACTCTGTAATTTCGCCCGAAAACTGTTCAACCATTTTATGGAGAACTTGGGCACAAAAAGAAAAAGCAGCTGAAGCATTAAAACTTACTGCAACAGATATGTTTAAAAATGGGTTAGTTGATGGCGTAATTCAAGAACCAATTGGTGGTGCACACCGCAACCATCAACAAATTTTTGAAACAGTAAAATCTGAAATAAAAAAACACTTAAATGAATTAACTAAACAATCAGAACAACAACGTGTAAATGCAAGAATAGAAAAATTTGCAAATATGGGCGTTGTGCATGATATTAATGAATAACTATAAAATAAAAAAACAATGGCAGACACAGGAGACATCAACGTAGGTTCTATAATTAGATTTAATGGTGATTTAGTACAAATTACAGAATACCAACACCGTACCCCAGGAAATTTACGCGCATTTTATCAAGCAAAAATGCGTAATTTAAAAACAGGAAAACAAACCGAAAATCGTTTTAGAAGTGGCGAATCTGTTGAAATTGTTCGTGTAGAGTATAAAATGATGCAATACATATACAACGAAGGCGAATTTGCTGTTGTAATGGATAACGAAACGTTTGAACAAGTTCATGTGCCATTAATTATGTTTGGTGAAGGCGGAAAATTTTTAAAAGAAGGAATGGAAGTTAAAATCAGCTTCGAGGGTGATGAAGTAATAGTTGCCGAACCTCCAACTTTTATTGAAGCACAAATTACTTATACCGAACCTGGTGTTAAAGGCGATACTGCAACCAACACATTAAAAAGAGCTACAATTGATACAGGCACTGAAATAATGGTTCCTTTATTTTTTAATGAAGGTGATTGGGTAAAAATTGATACAAGAACTGGCGATTACGTTGAGCGTATTAAAAAATAAAATTTTAATTAATTAAAGTTAAAGCGAAGTTTAAACTTCGCTTTTTTTGTATTTTTAAATTTAATGAATAAATATTTTTTTAGTTTCATTTTAATCGTTTCAATTAATTTCAAATTTTTTTCACAAACATTTGAGGTAGAGCAAATAGAACAACTTTTTAGACCACGTTTAAAATTTGATTCAAAATATATTTTTGATTCTAAGTTTACTGATACAAGCAATGTTTTCAACTCTAAAGATGTTAACGCAGTTTTTACTTTTCCAATAAAAACAAAATTAAATGCTGATATTAAATTAGATTTAAGTAGTTTAAAATTAAAAGATATTTTACGTAATAGTGTAAGAGTAAAAGCCTCGCAAACCTTAGGCATGTTAAGGGTTAATGCTAAACAAGTAAATATTGGTTTTGATAGTTTGCCAATAAAAAATAATTACACAATTGCCGGTGGAGTATTAGGAACGTGGCTAACTAAAAAATATAGAATTGGTTTTTATAGTACAAATATTGCTATTGCCGAACAAGATATTACTTTAAATAAAATGGCGCCAAGATTTAGTGGTGTTATTGGCCAATTACACATAAGAGGTTTAAGAAAAAATTATTTTTATGGCTTAGCTGCATCTTATAGCGATGGGCTGTTTATTCCTGCGCCTTTTTTTGGAGGAAGCGTTCCTGTTGGTAAAAAAGTTGTTTTTAATTTTATTTTACCAGTACAACTTAATGTACAAGTTAAAACTAATAAGTTAGTTTTAACAACAGGTGTAAGTGCAGATGGTTATAGGACAGGGATATTATATAATAGAAGTAGATTAAATGTAAATTACACATCTGGCGTTGCTTACACAAGTTTAAGATATAAGTTTAGCAAAATTTTTGTTGCTAGGGTAGAGGCTGGTTATGTCTTTTATCAAAATTGGAAATATACTAAAACTGATAATTTAAAAACAAATTTTAATATAAAACCTGGCCCTTATGTTCAAGTTGGGTTTAATGTATTGTTTGGGCAAAGTCTATGGGAAAAAGTATTAGAAAATATTATCAGTAAATAAACAGTAAATTTGTTATAATTGTAAGTTTAATAAATACTATTTTTGTGTTAAAAATCCTTTTAAATATAGTTGTTTTAAGCTTTTTAGTTTTTGCTTGTCAATCAAACACAAAGCATGCTGATAAAGAATCTGAAGAAGTTATTGCAACAATAGGAACTCAAGTTTTAACAAAAGAAGATTTTTTTAAAAACTCTATAAAAACAATAAATAGTAGCGATAGTGCAATTGTTGCAAAACAACAAATTGATAATTGGATTACCGAATCATTGTTTTATGAAGAGGCTATTTCAAAATTACTTGATGATGAAATGGATATTAATAAGCAAGTAGAAGAGTATAAAAAAAATCTTGTAAATTATATTTATCAAACTAAATTAATTGAAGCAAATATTGATACTACAATTTCTAATGAAGAAATAGAAAATTATTACAATCAAAATATAGATAATTTTCTTTTAAAGGATAATATTGTAAAGGTAAACTATTATAAAATTCCTTTAAAAGCATCAGGATTAGAAAAAATGAAAAAGTTATTTAACACGCAAAAAGAAAACGAAAAACTACAATTGAATAATTTAGCTTTAGAAAACGCCGACAATTTTTTTAATAACGATAGTACATGGTTGTATTTAGAGGATATAAAAAAAGAAATTCCTGACCTTAGAAATCAACCAGATTTGATTTTAAATAAAGGTAAAACTATGGAGTTTAGTGATAATGAATATTATTATTATTTAAAAATTAAAGACGAAAAAACACGCAATAATTCATCTCCTTTATCATTTGAAAAAAACAATATAAAAACTCTAATTGTAAATAAACGAAAAACAGACCTCATAAATAGCTATAAAAAGCAATTATTAAGTACATATTATCAAAAAAATAAACCAAAATAGCCTTTACATTTATTATTTATTTTAAAATTCAATAATTATTACTTATTTTTGAACAATTTAGAACGCATCTCAATTAATTATTTTATTTGGTTTACAGTCTAAAAGCAAATATTTAATTAAAATACAATAACAAATAATATAAAATTTAAAAAAAATTATAAAGTGGTTTTAGAATGTTACACTTCTTAATAAATTAATAATAACATTCAACTAATAATCGCCTAAGGGCACAAAACAAAACAAAATGAAAAAAGGAACAGTTAAATTTTTTAATGAAACAAAAGGATTCGGATTTATTAAAGCAGAAGATGGCGAAGAAATTTTCGTGCATGTTACAGGTTTAAAAAGTAAAATCCGCGAAAACGATATCGTTACATTTGATGTAGAAAACGGTAAAAAAGGATTAAATGCCGTAAATGTTACAATAGCAGCTTAATAACAAAAATCATAAAATTAATTAAACCAAAGCAAATTTAGCTTTGGTTTTTTTATTATAATTGTTATAAATAAAAAAAACATGAAACCATTACAATTTATAGATAAAGATAAAAACAAACTTTTATTTTTTTCAACCTTAAGAAATAGGGTTGATGGCTATTTTAAAGAAAATAAAATATCTAAAAATTATAATAATAGCATGGTTACTAAAACAATTGTATTATTAGCAATGTATTTAGTGCCATTTTCATGTATTTTAATTTTCACCCCGCAACCGGTTTATGTTATTTTATTATTTGCTCTTATGGGTATAGCCTTAGCTGGTATTGGTATGTCTATTATGCACGATGCAAATCATGGTGCTTACTCAAGTAGTAGTAATGTTAATTATTGGTTAGGTCATACTTTAAATTTATTAGGCGGTGCTGTTTTTAATTGGAAACTACAACACAATATTTTACACCATACATACACAAATGTTACTGATTATGATGATGATATTGAAGATAAATTAATTATGCGTTTTTCGCCTCATACCAAAGTAAAATGGTACCATAAACTCCAACATTTTTATGTTTTTTTATTCTACAGCATTCTTACAATTTATTGGGTAATTTTTAAAGATTTTGTGCAATTTTCTAAATACACTAAGTCTGGTGTAAACAAGCTAAAAGCTAAAGAAAATGTAATTGCTTTAATTAAAATAATTTTAAGTAAAATAGTTTACATAGTTGTATTTATAATTCTGCCAATATTTGTAATAGAAGTTCACACACCTTCATTTATCATTGGCTTTTTTACTATGCACATTATAGCAGGTTTAATACTTTCAATTACTTTCCAATTAGCACATACAGTAGAACAAACAACGCATCCATTACCAAACGAACATGGTACAATAGAAAACACATGGGCTATACATCAATTAAACACAACAGTTAATTTTTCGCGTAAAAATAAATTTATTTCATGGTATGTGGGCGGTTTAAATTTTCAAGTAGAACATCATTTATTTCCTACAATTTGTCATGTACATTACCCTGCAATTGCACCAATAGTTAAGCAAACAGCCGAAGAATTTGGCATACCTTACTTAGAAAACGAAACCCTATGGCAGGCTTTTTCTTCACATTTAAATACATTAAAACGTTTTGGCAAACCAGAAGATATCCAATTAACAACTAATTAATATACCATTTTTAATATTAATTAATTAAATTTGTTTCTTTAAATTTTTTATATGGCAACTGATAATTTTCAAGCACACGATTATTACTTAATGGATGAATTATTAAGTGATGAACATAAGTTAATTCGTGAAACTGCACGAGCATGGGTAAAAAAAGAAGTAACTCCAATTGTTGAAGAGGCTTGTCAAACAACAAAATTTCCTAAACAATGGATAAAAGGTTTGGCTGAAATTGGTGCGTTTGGGCCGTATATTCCAACCGAATATGGTGGGCCAGGTTTAGATCAAATTAGCTACGGATTAATAATGCAAGAATTAGAACGTGGCGATAGTGGTTTAAGATCAACAGCCTCTGTTCAAAGCTCGTTAGTTATGTTTCCAATTTACACTTACGGAAGCGAAGAGCAAAAGAAAAAATATTTGCCAAAACTTGCAACTGGCGATTTAATGGGTTGTTTTGGTTTAACAGAGCCCGATCATGGAAGTAACCCTGCAGGAATGATTACAAATTTTAAAGATGCAGGAGATGGTAAGCACGTTATTTTAAACGGAGCAAAAATGTGGATAAGCAATAGTCCATTTGCTGATATTGCTGTTGTTTGGGCTAAAGATGAAGCTGGCGATATTAGAGGTTTAGTTGTTGAAAGAGGAATGCCAGGTTTTACAACTCCCGAAACTCATGGTAAATGGAGTTTAAGAGCAAGTGCTACAGGCGAGTTAGTGTTTGATAACGTTAAAGTTCCTAAAGAAAATATTTTCCCAAATATAAAAGGTTTAAAAGGGCCATTAGGTTGTTTAAATAGTGCGCGTTTTGGTATTGCATGGGGCGTAATAGGTGCAGCAATGGATTGTTATGATAGCGCTTTAAGATACAGTAAAGAACGTTCGCAATTTGGAAAACCAATTGGAGCATTTCAATTAACACAAAAAAAATTAGCTGAAATGATTACAGAAATTACTAAAGCACAATTATTAACATTTAGGTTAGGCCAATTAAAAAACGAACACCGAGCAACGCCAGCACAAATAAGCATGGCAAAACGTAATAACGTTAATATGGCTTTACAAATTGCACGCGAAGCCCGCCAAATACATGGTGGAATGGGAATTACTGGAGAATATCCAATTATGCGCCATATGATGAATTTAGAAAGTGTAATTACTTACGAAGGCACACATGATATTCATTTACTAATTACTGGTATGGATGTTACAGGATTTAATGCTTTTAGTTAATTAAAACTTATTTAATAAAAAAAGCGACAAATTTTTGTCGCTTTTTTTATTAATTTTTTATTTGCTTTAATTTAAGCACCAATTAATGCTTTATATGCATCGGCAGTTAAAAGTCCTGCAACTTCTGATGAGTTAGTTATTTTTAATTTAATCATCCAGCCTTTTCCGTAGGGGTCGCTATTTACACTCTCAGGAGCAGAGTCAATATCTTTATTTACTTCTAAAACTTCGCCACTTAATGGCATAAATAAATCGCTAACAGTTTTTACGGCTTCAACTGTTCCAAACACAGCTTCTTTTTCTACTGTTTCACCAATTGTATTTACATCAACATAAACAATATCGCCTAATTCGCGTTGTGCAAAATCAGTAATGCCAACTGTTGCAACATCACCATCAATTTTTACCCACTCGTGGTCTTTAGTGTACTTTAATTCTGAAGGAAAATTCATAATAAATATTTTTTACAAATTTAGTAGTTTGAATGAAACATAAAAAAAATGTTTTAAACCATTTTATTTAATCTTTAGTTTTTCTACTTGTAAAATTGTTTTATCTAATTCGTCGTACACAAAAGCAACTAAATACATATCTTTATCTTTAAAGTTACTAGGTATAGCGTAATTATCGTAAGAAACACTCATACTGTCATTTACTGCAATTGGCGTATTTTTAGCAGTAACACCCCATGAGCCATTTAAGCTACCACGTAACATGTGCATAAATACATAATTTGGTACTACATCTGGTAATTGCAAATAATCTTTTTGAGGGCCAATTATGCTATCTTCCATTAATACTAAATTAATTTTTGTGTTATTTGGATGAGTAGCTTTAAATTTAACTTTAGCCATTGCACTTAGTTGCCTTGTGCCTCCATCATAATTTAAAAAAAGCTCAAGTTTTACTTTTTGAATTTCTTTTTTTGCAAGTTCAACATATCCTTGCCATGCACCCTGTGGCTTAATTTTTCCAGAACCATAATCTTTTCTATTTATCATACCGTTTGGATTACCGGCAGAACTTACACCAAAACCAGATGATGCATCCCAATCGTTACCTACTGTTGTTGTATATGATGTAGGGAAAGTTGAATTTGTTTTTGAAAAAAAACCTGCATGCACTGCAATTGCTATTACTGTATCTTTATATTGATCGCCTATATTATGAGCTACAACAGCAGCAGGCGGGCAGTTTCCACATTGCTGCCCTGTATAATCTTCAAGTAACACTTTTTTAAAATTACATTTTGTAATGTTGTTTTTAGAATAAAATGTATATGGGTTTACTGTTGAATTACTGTTACCAACTGTTGGATTTTCAATTGGATTTTTAACTTTATCGCAACTAATAACTATTGCTGTTAAACTTAGAATTAATATGGTGAGTTTTAATTTCATAATTAATTATTGTAAATATACTAAAAACTACTGGTAATAGAAATAGCAAATCCATTACTAGCCGGAACATTTCTACATACCCCTCCAACACAAAAAATACCGGCCCTTTGTTTACCGTAACTCATACTTATTCTATGTGGGCCTGATGTGTAGCCCGCACTTACTAAAAAGTAATGTAATTTTAAATTATCAACAGGGTTTCCGTAATTGTATTGGTCTAAAACTGCAACAAAAAAATGTGTGTTGGGTGTCCACTCTACCATTGCTGTAGCCCAACTTCCTAAGTTTAGTGTATCGCTGTTGTCTCTAAATAAACATTGTGTTTCAAAACGTATGGCCGAATTTGATTTGTATTTATAAGTAATATCTACAACACCAATATTTGATATTATATTGTTATATCCAGCATTTGGCGAACCAAACTGAACTATGTTTTTATTGTAAAATTGGTTAGCATACATAAACGTACCTTTTAATTGCTTTGTGAATTTTTTATTTATTTCAATAAAAAAATCGTGATAATATTGTTCGCCTACTTCGTTATAATTGGTTTTGTATAGTTGCATGGTTGAATTGGTGTCGTTAACACCTATATGTTTTAATCCATTGGCTTGTGAGTAATTTAAAGTTATTTCTGTTCCATATTTTCCGCCAAGTGCAGTACCTTTTTGAAATTTATATTGAATTTCTGCTAATAAACCAATTTCGCCTCTTGGTTGTGTTGCGTATGGGTTATATGCAGGCATTAAATAAGTATGTTGTTTAGTTGTAGCTGGTAAATAATTTATAAGTAAATTTTGTAAGCCTGCATCTCTATCACTTCTAAATCCGAAATTATCTATGCGTTTACCTTGTAATAAAAAAGATAAGCCTTTTGTTGCATAAGAGGTTGATAGAAATAATGCCTCACCATTTTTGTAACTATAAATTGTTTTTCCATTTGCAACGGCTTTATTGTCATTACTTGGATCATTTTCTTTCATTACATATTCACCATAAAAATTAAAACCTTCTCTAATGATATTTATTCTACCACCATACGCACCAACGTTTTCAGGTAAATTATAAGCTGGGTCTTGGTCTGGCTGAAATTTACTTACAAAACTTCCTCCCAAAATTACTTTTGTTTTAATTTTTGCAGCTAAAGAATCTAAAGCTTCATTAATATTTACTTCGCCATCAAAACCTCGCACTATACCTTGTCCTAAAGTAAAAAAACTTCTTTGACGACCAACTAAACCTTTAAACGTAAAACCTTTATAGGGGTTAGATATAACACGAATACCATCTAACGAATTATCGTACAATAAACCGGGTTCATAATAAGTTCTAAAAATTAAACCGCTTCCAAATTGTTCGTATATGTTTCCAACAGTTATATCTAATAAATTGTCTTGATATCTTGCAAATCTATTTACAACGCCTTGGCCTTTGTATCTTTGGTCAAAGCCTTGCATTACATTATTGTAAGCTTCGTATCTTACACCAGCGCTAAATTTACCGCGTTGATAATTAATATTACCAAAAGCATTTGAAAGCATTTTTTCAGGAACTTTAGGTGCTCCAATTAAACTATCAGGATTATAATATTGAGCATCTACTTGAAAATTTCCGTGTATTGAATTAACTTCATCTGAAATGTTAGATTGAGAAAATATCTTAAATGGATTTAGAGTAAAGATTAACAAAAAAGTAGCAAACAAGCTACTTTTAAAAGATGTGTTTTTCATGCTACAAAGAAAAACAATTTTTGCGAAAATTAACAATTAGTGAGTTAACTTTTCGCCATTTATCACTTTTTTTACGTTTTCGTGTAATTTTTCTTCATCACCCTCGGTATATGAATTATGGCTCCAAACAATTTTTCCAGTTCCATCAATTATAAATGTATGCGGTACGTTGTTTACGTTCATTGCTCGTTTAAAATCTTGATTTTCGTCAATGTAAACTTCATATTCCCAACCTTTACTTTTTACATCTGTAACAACTTTACCGCTACTGCGGGCATCATCAATACTTATTGCAATTAGTTTTACTCCAGTTTCTTTTTGCCAATCAGTATAGTTTTCAGCAATTGCATCTAGTTCTTTTTTACATGGTTTGCACCAAGTAGCCCAAAAACTAATAATTATAGGCTTACCATTATTAGTAAAAGTAGTGCTACTAATTTTACTACCATCAAGTTTTTTTAAGGTTGCAGTTGGAATTTTATCGCCATCTCCAGCAAAAGCAGTTAAACTTATTAATGCGATAAATAAAGTTGTTAAAATTGTTTTTTTCATAGTTTTAATTTTAAGGTATTAATCAAATTTTAAGCCAAAATTAATTTTTTAACATTTTTAAAATATTTCCTAATGTGTTTTTTAATTCGGTTCGAGGAACAATTTTATCTAAAAAGCCATGTTCTAAAACAAATTCAGCAGTTTGAAATCCTTTTGGTAAATCTTTCCCTATTGTTTCTTTTACTACACGCGGCCCTGCAAAACCAATTAAGCTACCTGGTTCAGCAATATTTAAATCGCCAAGCATTGCATAACTTGCCGTAACACCGCCAGTTGTAGGATCTGTTAACAAAGAAATATATGGTATTTTGTTTTGGGCCAATAAGCTTAGTTTGGCAGATGTTTTAGCCATTTGCATTAAGCTAAAAGCTGCTTCCATCATACGCGCGCCACCGCTCTTGCTTATAATTAAAAGTGGGGAGTTTGTTTTAATACAAAAATCTATTGCTCTTGAAATTTTTTCGCCAACAACACTTCCCATGCTTCCACCAATAAAATTAAAATCCATACAACAAATTACCAATGGTAAATCGTTTACTGTGCCATAAGCACTTCGCAAAGCATCGTTTAAATTTGTTTTTTTAATGGTATCTGCTAATCTATCGGTATATTTTTTTGTATCGGTAAATTCTAAAGGGTCGCCACTTACTAAGTTTTCATGTAATTCGGTAAATTGATTGTTATCAAAAATAACTTCAAAATATTCTTTACTTCCAATGCGTTCGTGATGTTTACATTCGCTACAAACATATTTATTGTTTGCGTGATGTTGCGAATCGTGTATTTTTTTACACGAGGGGCACTTATACCAAAGACCTTCGGGGGTTTCCTTTTTTTCTTTAGTTGAGGTTGTAATACCTTCTTTTAATCTTTTAAACCAACTCATTTCTTTAAATTAAAAAATTATAAATTTTAAACAAAGTAATTCAATATTTAAAATTTAATAAATAATAGCTTAAGCTATTGTGATTTTACTATCAAGATAAACATCTTGAATTGCATTTAATAAAGCAACACCTTCATTTATTGGTTTTTGGAATGCTTTTCTACCAGAAATTAAACCTTGACCACCAGCTCTTTTGTTTATTACAGCTGTTGTAACTGCTTCAGCTAAATCGCTTGCACCTTTACTTTCGCCACCACTATTAATTAAACCCATACGTCCCATGTAACAATTTGCAACTTGGTAACGGCATAAATCTATTGGATGATCGGTTGTTAGTTCAGAGTAAACTTTAGGGTGCGTTTTTCCATGACCAACTGCTAAATATCCGCCATTTTTGTCTGATAATTTTTGTTTAATTATATCTGCTTGAATTGTTACGCCTAAATGATTTGCTTGACTAGATAAATCTGCAGCTGTGTGATAATCTACACCGTCTTTTTTAAATGCTGAATTTCTTGTATAGCACCATAATATTGTTGCCATACCAAGTTCGTGTGCTCTTTCAAATGCTTGAGCTACTTCAATTATTTGATGATGGCTTTCGGGCGAACCAAAATAAATTGTTGCACCAACTGCCACAGCTCCCATATTCCAAGCATCTTCAACAGAACCAAACATTATTTGATCAAATTTATTTGGATAAGAAATAAATTCGTTGTGATTAATTTTAACGATAAATGGAATTTTATGAGCATATTTTCTTGCTACTGAAGCTAAAACACCATATGTAGATGCAACAGCGTTACAGCCACCTTCAATAGCTAATTTTACAATGTTTTCGCTATCAAAATACATTGGATTTGGCGCAAAGCTTGCTCCTGCACTGTGTTCAATACCTTGGTCAACTGGTAAAATACTCATATAACCTGTATTTGCTAACCTTCCTGTTCCATACAATTGTTGTAAGCTTCTTAACACTTGTGGGTTTCTGTTGCTTTGCATAAAAATTCTGTCAACAAAATCGTTACCTGGCAAATGTATGTTTGCTTTTGGAATTGTTTTACAAGTATGGTTTAATAAATTATCAGCTTGATCGCCTAAAAGTTGTGCAATTGTGTTTGCCATTATAATAAATTTAAGGGTACAAATATAATAAAAAAAACCCCGCCAAATGTTTGGCAGGGCTATAATTTGATAATAAATTATTCAGCAACCATTACCATTTTAAATGGTACGTTTATAATTGCTTGATAATCTTCTCCAGCTTCTAACATATCTTCATCATCTTCTTCGTAATGCCAGTTAATTGTAACTGCACTTCCGCCTTTGTGTATGCTTTCTAATTTTTTAAATACATCTAAAATACATTTAGATGATGATGTGTTGAAATATTCTAGTTGAACATTTACTGTTGTTGCAGATTTAGCACCACTTGAGTATTTGTCTAATGAATCTACTAATGGTTTGTAAAATTCAATTGAGTTTTCAGGAATTGAGCGACCTTTAATTTCAAGTACTCCTGAGTTTAAGTCAAAACTGATACTAGGTGTTTTAGGTGTGCCTTCAATTGCGTATTTGTCCATAGCTTATATTTTAATTGTTATTTGTTATTTTAATATTTAGTGTAAAGAAAGAAACTTTCTTGTCAATTTCCAAAAAATTATATCCAATTTTTTCACCAGTTTTTCTGGCAATGTCAATCATACCTAAACCACCCCCACCTTTTAACGACATTTCGCCATTATTTAATACTTTTTTGTAGTATTCTTTTAACTCCTCTTTATTTAATGCATTTACATCATCTAATCTGTTTTTAAGAGAGGTAATGTTTTCGTTTAATATGTAATTTCCAGTAAAAATAGAGTATTTACCGTTTTCTCTGCCAATCATAAATATAGCAGATTTACTTCGGTCTGTATCTTCTTCACTAATTTCGTCTAAATGGTGATATAAATTCTGTAAACATTCAACCAAAACGTTGTAAACTTTCTTTTTTATTTTAGGTTCTTCTTGCATATTCTCCATTTTATTTTCCATAATTTGAAGAATAGAAGTAAGGAGGTCAGACGTAATTTCACCTTTAAACGACAATAAAATATTATTGCGTTCCATTTTATCGTATATATCAAATACGTCTACCATAGCATCACTATTTACAAGCGTTGAAATATTATTTTAATTTAAATTCTACAGTGTTTCCATTAACAGTAAAGGTTGCTTTATCATCGCAAGTTCCATTACCAAAATCTACTGTTCTTGTTTTAAAGCCTTCTGGAGTTAAACTTGTTGCTCCTTTATCAATAAATTCGCAACTTTTATGTTTTACTAATGGATTAGATGCTTCTGTAGTTACTGTAAATGGTTTGCCTTGACGCGTAATGCCATTTGCAGTTCCCCACATCATTGTTACTGGATCTGTATTTCCTGATACACCATTTGGATAATGTTTAAATGTTCTGTCAAAAGTGTATTTAATTGTCCAATCTGATGTTGTACAAACACCATTTACTAATTTTACATTATACTCAATATATTTAGGAACAACTGTATTGTTAGTTACTGTTGTAACAATTATACTATCGCAAGCGTAATTAATTTTATTTAATGTTTTATGATTTTGTAATTTAATTACAACTTGGCTACCAGCTTTAGTTAATGGGCCAGTAAAATAAACGGTCCAAATACCTGTTCTTACTTTGCCATCAGAAAAAGATAAACTACAAGTTGTTGCTGCATTTGAAAAATCTAATTGATACACAGGAATTTTAATGTATTTACCATTTAATAAATTTGTATCAGCTGCAGGAAATACTTTACCATTTACTGTTGCTGTAGCTACTTCATTTAAAAAATTTAATACGTTACATGGGGCAGAAGTTAACCGTCCTCCTTGCGCTCCTGTACCCTTAGTGTTTACTGCATGGTTATTTACTGTAGGCATAATAGAGGCATATTCTTGATAAGCAACAGCATCATCAACTGCAGATTGTGTTTCGTTATCCACTTCAACAGTTTCTTTTTTACGGCAACCTACTAAAGTTAATGTTGCAGCAATTAAAGTTAAACCAATTATATTAAAAACTTTTTTCATTTAAATTTTAATTTTGTATTACAAATATATAACAATTTATTTAAATTCCAATACCTATTACTAAAACATCATCAACTTGTTCATGGTCACCTTTCCAACCTTCTATATTTTGTAATAATAAATACTTTTGTTCCATAATATCTTTTGTATGAATATCTAAAAGTAGATCGTAAAAACGTTTTACCATAAATTTTTTACCTTTTTCGCCTCCAAACTGGTCTGCATAACCATCACTAAACATATACGCCATACTGTTAGGTGTGTACGTAATTTCTTTTGTTGTAAATATTCTGTTGCTATCTAATTGTGCACCTCCAATTGGGAACTTATCGCCATCGTATTTATTAAATGCTCCTTGATTATCTATTATTATTAATGGCCTATTGGCTCCAGCCCACTCAATTTTACCTGATTTAGAGTCGATACTAATTAACGATACGTCCATACCATCATTGGTATTTACTTCGTTACTACCTTGTCTTAAGGCTACTTGTACGCCATGATGTAGGGCATTTAAAATTTCGCCTGGTTTGGTAATTCCTTTTTCTGAAACTATTTGGTGTAATAAGTTGTGCCCAATCATACTCATAAATGCGCCTGGCACACCATGGCCGGTACAATCTACACATGCAAAAATTTTAACATTATTTTTTTCTGCAAACCAATAAAAATCGCCGCTTACAATATCTTTTGGCTTATATAAAATAAACGATTTATTAAGTTTATTGTAAATATGATCACGCGAGGGTAAAATAGCTTCTTGTATGCGTTTGGCATATTGAATACTACTCATGATATCATGATTTTTTTCGGCTAATTCTTTTGTTCTTTCTGCAACTTTACTTTCAAGTATTTTATTCTCCTTTTTTATGGCATTTGTTCTAAATTGTATGAAAGCAAAAACACCAGCTGTTCCAAAAATCCCTACTAAAATGTAAAACCATAATGTTTTCCAAAAGGGTGGAACAACGGTAATGTGCAATTCGTATGGCGTTTCATTCCATACACCATCGTTATTACAGGCTTTTATTTTTAAAACATAATCACCACCAGCTAATTCTGAATATGAAATGTAGCGTACGTTTGTAGGGGCACTCCAGTCATTATCTCGGTTTTCTAATTTAAATTTAAATTTGTTTTTGGAAGGTTCTGTATAATCTAAAGCAACTAATTCTAATTGAAAGTAATTTTCGCGCCAGTTTAATTTAATGTATTTTTTGTAAGTTATACTTGTATCAAAACTTACATCGTTACCACTTCTTTTAAAACTTACAATGTAACTTTGTGGTAAATTGGTATTGTTTTTAATAGTACTAGGTCTAAATAAATTTACACCATTTGATCCTCCAAAACACATAATTCCGGATACTGAATAAAACGCAGCACCTGAATTATGCTCGGCATTAATTAAACCATCTTTTAAGCTAAAATTTTTAAAGTTAATTTCTTTTTCATTAACTAAAGGATTAAACTCAACAATACCGTTATTAGAACTCATCCAAAAATTACCTACACTATCTGATACAATTGTATATAAATAACTGTTTGGTAAACCAGATTTTTCGTAAAAATTACTAAAAGATTTATTTGGTAATAATTTACTTAAACCAGAGGTTGTTGCAAACCACATATTGCCTTTAGAGTCTTGATTTATTGCCAATACAGCATTTGAAGCAATTTCGTTTTGTTTACCTGTATTTTCAAATTTATTTATAATTTCTATTTTGTTATTTATTTCCGAGCCTTTAAATTGATAAACACCATTTTCATAAGTACTTACCCAAATGTTATTTGTTTTATCTTTAAAAAGAGAATAACAACTTGTGTTGGGTAATCCTTGTTCTATGCCGTAAATTTTATAATCAAAAGATTTTAGGTTTATTTTAATTAAGCCATCGCCATAAGCTGCACAAAGCAAATTTCCATACCCATCAGGCAGTAATGATATAATTGTTCCACCTAAATTTGTTGTAAAAAATTTTTTAATTGAATTTGTGGATCTGTCATAACGAATTAAACCTATACCCCATGTTCCAATCCAATAAATGTTTTCATTTTCTTTGTAAAGAGATAATACAGTATTTTCCCCTATAAATTTTGTAATATCAAAATACGTTCTTGTTTTATAATTGTAAAATTTAAGAACTTTATTTGCACCAATTAAAATCTCGTTATTTTTACCATCACAAAATGAATAAACACTCTTAATTTCTTCAGGGTTATATTCATTATTAAATTTTTGAGTTTGTTTAAACGATACGTTAACGCCATTTAAAATAAAGCCTAACCATAAATTTTCTTGTTTATCAATATAAATACTAGATAAATTATTGCCTGAAATTTGTCCATTTTTATTGTTTTGTGTATATAAATATTTATCAAATTTACCAGATAATAGATTGTGTATATATAACCCGTTTTTAGTTGCAGCATATATCCTGTTGTTTTTTGCAACTAATCTTCTTATCATATTAGCACCATCTATTGTCTTAGATTCTAAAAATTTAATATTTTCCTCTATTATTAAATCAGTTGGGTCAATTTTAAAAATTCCATTTGTAGAAGTTCCAATATAGATTCTGTTTGCGTATTCACAAATAGATGAGATGCTATCTAAAGTGCTTAAATTAAATTTTGAGTATTCGTTATTGAAATTTAAACGTTTAACACTTTTGATATTGTATTCCCATAATCCTATATTATTTGTACCAACTAAAGTTTTATTATTTAAGTATAAAAACGAAGTAACTTGGGGTATTTTTTCTGTGCCAAAATCAATTTTATTAGCAACTCTTGTGTTAATATTTAATTTAAATAAGCCATCATCACCTCCTAATAAAACTTCTGTTTCATTTAATTTTATTATGGCATTAATCTTACCACTTATTAATTTATTTTTTTTAAGTGAAACAAATTTTTCTGTTAATGGGTAAAATAAAGTTACGCCTTCTCTTGTACCTATTACAGTAAGTGTATGGTTTATTTGATTTTGGCAATAAATTTCATTACTACTTAACGAATTATCTGGGTTATCAGGGTCTGTTTTATAAACTTTTATTTGGTAACCATCGTATTTATTTAAGCCATCTTGTGTACCAAACCACATAAAACCTAAATCGTCTTGCATTATACTGCTAACAAATAACGAACTTAAACCATCTTCATTATCAATGTATTTAAATTTTAACTGCTGAGCATTAAGCCCTAATGTTAATAAAATTAAGATGAGTATATATTTTTTTGCTACCAAACGAAACATTAAAAGTACAAAAAATTATTAATTGATTGGGTTAAATGATTAATTTTAGTCGATTTACATTGCGTTTTTTTAATTGACAAAAATACTAAGGATAGTTAATCGCTTTAATTTAGGAGGTATAACCTATAATGTTACTTATTTGAGTAAATATTTACCTAATAATTATGAAACTAAATTAATAGGTGGGCCAGAAGAAAAAGGTGAACAAAATTCGTTGTATATTCCAGAAAGTGTTGGCTTAAACCCTGAAATAATTTTTGAAATGCGTAGAAGCATAAATCCAATACAGGATTTTTTAGCCTACCGAAAAATTAAAAAAATAATTAAAGAATTTAAGCCAGAAATTGTACACACTCATGCAAGTAAAGCCGGTGTAATTGGTAGGTTAGCGGCAATTCATTGTAAAGTTCCAGTAATTGTTCATACGTTTCATGGACATGTTTTTAATGGTTATTTTTCAAAAGTTAAAACGGCATTTTTTAAACAAATAGAAAGATTTTTAGCTCAAAAATCTACATCAATTATTGCAATAAGTGAATTGCAAAAAAAAGATTTATGCGATGTGCATAAAATATGCAATCCTTCTAAAGTTAAAGTTATACCACTTGGGTTTGATTTAAAAAAATTTAATACAGATGTAGAACTTAAAAGAAATTTATTTAGACAAATGCATTTAATTGAAAAATCTGAAATAGCAATTGGAATTGTAGGAAGACTAGCTCCAATTAAAAACCACTTTATGTTTTTAAATGCCATTATTCAATTAAAAAATAGTTGTAATAAACCATTTAAAGCTTTGATAGTTGGCGATGGAGAAATGCGAACTGCATTAGAAGCGTTTTTAATTGAAAAATCTATCACATTTAATTTACCTAATTCTTACATCCATTTTTTGGGTTGGATTAAAGAAGTTGATGTTGTGTTGGCTGGTTTAGATTTGGTTTGTTTAACCTCAAACAACGAAGGTACTCCTGTAAGCATAATAGAAGCGCAAGCTGCTGGTAAATATGTAATTTCTACGAATGTTGGAGGGGTGAAAGATATTTTAGTAGAAACATCTGGTAAATTGTGCGAACCAGGAAACGACAAAATGTTTACTAAACAATTAATAAACGTAATAAATGATTTTGAAAATTGCACAATTAATGCAAAGTTGGCAATTGATATTGTACACAAAAAATATTCGTATTTAAGGTTATGTAATGATATGGATAAACATTACCAATCGCTTTTAACTCAATAAATATATAGTTTCACTCATTTTTTTTACGTTTTTACATTTTTTTTTAATCTTTAGCCCACGTTTTGTATCTAACAATCGTATAGATAAAAAACAACGAATTATGAATACTCAAAATTTAACAATTCCAATGTTTCCATTAAATATGGTTTTGCTTGTTGGCGAAACAACAAAGCTACATATTTTTGAAGAGAGGTATAAACAACTAGTAAACGAATGTTATGAAAATAATGCTTCGTTTGGAATACCATTTTTAGATAAAGGAAAAGTGCAAGTTTACGGGAGCGAAGTAAAAATTAAACGGATATTAAAAAAATATTCAGATGGTTCGATGGATATTTTAATTGAAGGGCTTGGTGCATTTAAGTTACTAGAATACTCAAAAAAACTTACACCAAAGTTATATGGAGCAGGGTTAATAGAATCGTTAAACAACAATCAAAAAATAACATTAAATGCTTTACAAGATGCATTAGTAAATTATTTTGGAAACATTCAAAACAAATTTGTTGATTACGAAACTATAGGACACATGAATGTGTTTAATGTTGCAGCTTCATTACAGTTAACGCAACTAGAAAAATATAATTTAATTGCCAGTAAAAACCCGCAGTTTTTATTATTAAATCAAATAAAGTTTATTACACATGTAATAAATATAGAACATACTTTAAGAGATAGTTTTATTAATAATTAGTTTGCGTTACAATAAATAATAGTTTTTTTAGTGGAAGTAATATTCCATATTTTAAGCAATTTAGAGTTAAGTTCATTATTTAAAATAGGCTGATTAGCCCAACCCAAAACATTACAATTATTATTTAAAAAAACAGTGTCTTTTTTTGAATTACTAATAAAACTAAGAGTTTCTTTCTCACATTGATTTTTATTAAAATCTATTTTATCAGAGTTGATAAAAATAAAACTAATACATGATAAAATCGAAATATAAATATGTTTTTTACTAATGCCATCAAAATTAATTATGCTTAAACTTGAGAATAAGTATGCGATAAATAAAAGTAAAGAAATTGGCATAAATGTGTCATATCTTATAATGTATGGGCGATAATCTTTATAACCACCTAAGGGTAAAAGTAATGTATAAATAACTGAGAAAGACAAAATGCTGATTAGTAATAGGGTTAATTTTTGTTTTAAAATTTTGTTGTTTGCTAAAAATAAATAAGAAATTAAAATATTACCAATCAATAAAGAAATAGATAATTTTTGAGTTATAATATTATATAATCCAATTGGTAGATCCAAGTATCTGTCTATAATTGATATTTGATTGGAGGAGAAAATGACATTATTTTGACCTATGTATAAAGAATATATGCAAAGCAGATTAATAAATATAATTATTAAATTAAGTTGGTGTTTTAAGCTTACATTTAAAATGTTTTTATAATAGTAATTAACTTGTTTGTTAAATAGTAAAAAGCCAAAAGTTGCAATTGATAAAACTAATTGTATTCCTGGTAATAATGGCCCACTTAGGGGGATGTAAAATAATAATATAATTAAAATGCATATTTGAAATGGAGTTAATTTGCGGTTATTAATGATTTTATAATAAATAATAAAAACGAAAAATAATAATACTAAAAGTGGTAAAGCGTAAAAAAAAGTATAAGTTGGAGACGGATCAATTATTCCAATATAACTTCTATAGCCATTTGTTTGAAAAAGAGGAGTTATTATAGCCATACTTAACAAATTTTTTTTATTAAATATTGAAATATTTGGATTACAAAATTTAGCCAACATAATAATATAACACAGTTGAATTAATGTTTTTATTATAGCGTTTGCTAAATACACAGAGTTTATTGGTGTAGTAAAATTTTGTAAAAAATGAGGAACGATACGATAATATTTATAAAAACATAATGTGCAAAATACCTATTTGGGTTCGCATAACTTGAGTCATTAATTAGCACATTTAAGCCCAATGGGTCTTTCAAAATTTTAGATACATTTTGTTCTGGCACAATGCCACCAGTCATATCACCATCCAACCCTGTATTATAATGTTGCACAAATGAAAATGCAATATCAAAAATTAAAAAGCAAATTATGAAAACATGAAATAATTTTTTCAAAATTATGAGTATATTAAATTTTAATTACTTTTATTACATGTTGTACATCAGGATTTTCAATCAAGATTTGTAATTGATAAACACCTGTTTTATTTTCTAATGTGTAATTAGAGTTGTTGCAAAAATTTTGGCCACATTGTGCGTTTACCAATAATCTGTGATTATCATCTTGAGTTTTTAACTCAGGGTCATGCCCACAACAGAAATTAGTTGCCACACTCGAATTTGAACAATTACAACCGTGAAACCAACTGCCTGGACAACCGCCTGATGGTTGAGATTTGACAACATTTAAATAGAAAAATAGCATTAAATATATTATACTTTTCATAAATTAATTAAAATATAAGTTGTAAGAAAAAGAAACTAAAGAGTTTGACCATGGTATTGAAGATAAATCTATAATTGTTCCAGATGAATTAGCATGGACTATGCTTGAATCTTTCCAATTAATTAAATAGTCAGAAGTCATAAATATAATAGGAAGTCCGATATTTATTTTAAATGAGTTGTTTTCTTTATGTTTATATTCAATAAAACCATCAAAATTAATTGTCATTGCTCTATTACTGTAAGAAATTTTATTTGAAATTACTTCGTACTCTTTTTGGCCAGTTATTTTTGTTGTTAAATATTTATAATCATAATTTTCATTGATTGAATGTGCATTTAAAGTGTATATAAAATTATTTCTTAAACCTAAACCGAAAATTATTTTTTTATACCTCTTATTTATATAATGGGTAATTGAAGTGCAAAAATAATTTATTTGAATATTTTTTCGTGAGAATTTTTCGATTGCATTAATACCAATAAAGTTAAATGGGTTTTCTAAGTTTGTGAAATTTAAATTAGGCACATTTACGTTATAAACGCGCTGACCTACATCTACTTGTAAAAAATAAGCTAATTTTTTATGTTTTTCAAAAGTGTGTTGTGCATTTAATCCAATAAAGTAGCCGTAACTCCCTTTGTTTTTATACAAAGGCATTTTATTAACAAAAAATAAAGCTCCGCCACCTACATTTATTCCAAATTGCCATTTTTTTATTGTGTCAATTGGTGAGGTAAACTTTTCATTTGCTTCAAAAGTATTAGTTGCATCGCAAGGTAATTTAACTATTACTAAATCATTTGGTAAAGCCTCAGTTTTATTTTCTAATGTGTAATTAGAGTTATCGCAAAAATTTTGGCCACCTTGTGCGTTTACCAATAATCTATGATTATCATCTTGAGTTTTTATTTCTGGATCGTGGCCACAACAATAGTTAGGTGTAATTTCAGAGTTATAATGAGTGCAGCTTTGCGCATTCAAAGTATATTTTAGCCCTATTATTACGATTATTATATATGCCTTCATGTTTTAAATAAAAATTACAAACAAGATAAATTAAATAGCTGTTCTTTTGTAGTTTTGGTTTTAGTTGTTTTTAGCTTCAAGTTTTTCAATTCGTTTATTAAGATCAAAAATATGTAAATAGGCTTCTTCTAGTTTTTCTAATAAGCGAACTGTTGTTTCACTTAAATTTATTCCATTTTCATTTACTTGTTTAGTTGTTGGCATATTTGGTAAATGTTTTTTTGTAAACACAAAAGTGGAATTCCATAGTAAAAGTGATTGATATTTGCGCACTTAAATTTTCAGTAAATGCAATCATAACAAGTGTTTTTAAGAAGTTTTTTAAAGTTAAAAAGGGGGGATTAGTCCTTTAAAAATCATAAACATAGTGGTGTAATTTTTGTTTGTTATAACAAAATTAAACTAACTTTTTTAATATGCAAGTTTTAACTGTTTTTATGTGCTTTATAAGCAATTAATGTTTGTATATAACAAACAAAATAAACAGTACAGGTATTGAGCTTAAAAACATTCCCAAATAACCTTTAGGGATTTTTTCTTCGTCGTAAAAATATTTAGTATTTAAAAAAATATTAATTCCGGCTGTTATAAAACCTAATACACAAATAGGTAAACCAATTTTAATGTATTGAATTTTATATATGCTAATTGCAGCAATAATACCAAGTACAATAGAAGAGTAGCCACAAATTTTATAAATTAAACCAAGTTTCATTTATTTTTTATTTTGGGCATCAACTACCGAAATAATAACCATGTTTACAATTTCGCGTACACTACTGCCAAGTTGTAAAACATGCACAGGTTTATTTAAACCCATTAACACAGGGCCAATAGCTTCGGCACCACCAAGTTCTTGTAACAATTTATAGGCAATATTACCAGCCGATAAATTAGGGAAAATAAATGTGTTTACATCTTTATCAACCAATGTACTAAAAGGAAATTGTTCTTTTAATAAACTGTTATTTATTGCAAAGTTGGCTTGTACATCTCCATCTACAATTAAACCAGGGTAATTTTTATGTAAAATTTCAACTGCTTTTCTAACTTTTGTTGGCACTTCACCTTCCGAACTTCCAAAATTAGAATAGCTTAACATAGCTATGCGTGGCTTAATATTAAATTGATTAACTGTATTGGCTGTTAATACTGCAATATCTGCTAACTCTTCGGCAGTTGGGTTTGCATTCATTGTTGTATCAGCAAAAAAGTAAGGACCTTTTTTAGTTACCATAATATATAAACCGGCTACTTTACTTATTCCTTTTTGTACTCCAATAATTTCTAAAGCAGGTTTAATAGGTTGACCATATTTTCGGGTTAATCCACTTATCATTGCATCTGCCAATCCTGTTTCAACCATCACGGCACCAAAATAATTTCTATCGCGCATTAATTTGGTAGCATCGTGTTGTGTAATTCCTCTACGCTGACGGTTTTTCCAAAGTATATCGCCAAATTCTTTACGTTTAACTTCATCTTCCATTAAAGGGTCAATTATTAACATGTCAGATAAATCAATACTATTTTCATTGGCTATGTTAGCAATTTTTTCTTTGTTGCCTAATAAAATAGGTTTTGCAATACCTTCATCTTTTACTAATTGTGCTGCTTTTAAAACTTTATAAGTGTCGGCTTCGGTAAACACAACGCGTTTAGGGTTGTTTTTAGCTTTATTAGCCAAGCTTCTTATTAATTTATTATCTTTACCTAAGCGGTTTTCTAAACTTGTTTTATAAGCTTCCCAATCTGTTATTTTATATTTTGCAACTCCACTATCAATTGCTGCTTTTGCAACAGCAGAAGAAACAGCACTCATTAAACGGTTATCAATTGGTTTAGGAATGATATAATCTGAACCAAAACTTAAGTTTTTACTGCCATAAGCTAAATTAACATAATCTGGTACGGCATCTTTTGCTAGTTCTGCAATGGCTCTAGTAGCAGCCAATTTCATTTCTTCGTTAATAGTATTAGCTCTTACATCTAACGCACCTCTAAAAATAAATGGGAAACCTAAAACATTATTAACTTGGTTAGGGTTATCGCTTCTACCGGTTGCCACAATTATATCCGGCCTAGCAGAAATTGCATCTTCGTAACTAATTTCGGGAGTAGGATTAGCAAGAGCAAAAACAACGCAATTTTTATTCATACTTTTAACCATATCTTGGTTTAAAATATTGCCTTTGCTTAAGCCAACAAAAACATCGGCTCCTTTAATTGCTTCTACAAGAGTATTTATTTTAGTGTTAGATGATGCAAAAAATTGTTTGTATTGATCTAAATCTTTACGGCCAACGTGTATTACACCTTTACTATCAAGCATAGTAATGTTTTCTTTTTTTACACCAACTGCAATGTACATTTTAGCACAGGAATTAGCGCTTGCTCCAGCCCCATTAATAACAAGTTTAACATCACTCATTTTTTTACCGCTTAATTCAATAGCATTAATTAAACCAGCTGCACTAATAATTGCTGTTCCGTGTTGGTCGTCATGCATTAAAGGAATATCTAGTTCTTCTTTTAAACGGCGTTCTATTTCAAAACACTCGGGCGCTTTAATATCTTCTAAATTAATACCTCCAAAAGTTGGAGCAATATTTTTTACAGTTTGAACAAACTCATCTATGTTTTTAGTATCAATTTCGATATCAAAAACATCTATATCTGCAAAAATTTTAAACAATAGTCCTTTACCTTCCATTACTGGTTTAGAGGCTAAAGCACCAATATCTCCCAAGCCTAAAACTGCGGTTCCGTTACTAATTACAGCCACTAAATTACCTTTTGCAGTGTACTTATAAGCATCTTCAGGATTTTTTTCAATTTCTAAACAAGGCTCTGCAACACCAGGGCTATAGGCTAGGGTTAAATCGCGTTGAGTGCTGTATGGTTTGGTTGGAATAACTTCAATTTTTCCAGGACGACCTTGAGAATGATAATCAAGTGCGTCTTCTTTTCTAAATTTTGACATAATAAACAGAAATTAGGAACTCGCAAGGTACATAAAAAGCAAAGAAATTGCAAGTTTAGTGTTTTAGGGGTCTTTTTTTAACTATTCCGCCCCTAATATCTTTAACACTATGGGTTACCATAAAAATATTTGGTTCAATTTTTTCGAGTTCGGTTTTAAGTTTGCTAAATTCAATACGTGTTACAACGGTATATAAAATTTCTCTGCTTTGGGCTTCTCCTGTTTTTCCGTACCCACCTTTGCCATTATAAACTGTAACACCATGTTTCATATTGTTTACAATCATATCTTTAATTTCTTTTGAGTGGGTTGAAATTATAGTTACCCCAACATACTCTTCAATACCTTCTACAATAAAATCGAGAGTTTTAGAAGCTGCTAAATATGTAATCATTGAATAAAGCGCAATTTCAACTCCTAATAAATATGCAGCAACCGAAAAGATAATTACATTAAAAACTAAAACAATATCGCCAATAGAAGCGCCAATTTTACGACTAATAAATATTGCTAATACTTCTGTGCCATCAATTACTGCACCACCACGAATAGCTAAACCAATACCTGCTCCCAGAAAAAAACCACCAAAAACGGCAATAAGTAAATTATCGTGTGTAACATCAGGAAATTGAACAAAAACTAAAACAATAGAAAGTAAAATAATTGCTAAGGAAGTTTTAATTGCAAATGACTTACCTAAAACTTTATACCCTAAAATTATAAATGGGATATTAACTAAAATGATAAAAACAAAAAGAGGTAAATTAATTAGTTGTGCAAGCAAAAGCGAAATGCCTGTTGCACCACCATCAATAAAATGATTAGATAGCAAAAAGCCTTTAAATCCAAAGGCTGCGCTAAATATACCTGCAGTTATTAAAAAAACATCTTTTAATAAGCGTACTAAAGATATTTTAAACTCCCGATAGCTTTTAGCAAGCAGATAATTTGAAACTTGGAATCCACTTCCAATAGTAATTTTACGGTTAGGATTATCAAGTTTAATTGCCCTTATTAATATTTGCTTCCAAAAACTTAGCATTATTTTTACCAACCTAAAATCCAGGCAAACATTAATGGGGCAACAATTGTTGCATCGCTTTCTACAATAAATTTAGGTGTATTTATATCTAATTTACCCCAAGTAATTTTTTCGTTAGGCACAGCCCCAGAGTACGAACCATAAGAAGTTGTTGAATCTGATATTTGACAGAAATAACTCCAGAAAGGAATATTTTCCATTTCCATATCTTGATAAAGCATTGGTACAACACAAATAGGAAAATCGCCAGCAATACCACCACCAATTTGAAAGAAACCAATACCTTTTCCTGAACTGTTTTTCACATACCAATCTGCTAACCATGCCATGTATTCAATACCACTTTTCATGGTTGTAGCTTTAATTTCGCCCTTAATAACATAACTTGCAAATATGTTTCCCATTGTACTATCTTCCCAGCCTGGAACTACAATAGGTAAATTTTTTTCAGCTGCGGCAAGCATCCAACTGTTTTTCGGATCTATTTCATAGTATTGTTTTAATTCGCCACTGTTTAATATTTTGTACATGAATTCATGCGGGAAATAACGTTCTCCTGCTTTATCGGCATCGCTCCAAATTTTATGAATATGTTTTTGTAAACGACGAAAAGCTTCTTCTTCAGGAATACAAGTATCTGTAACTCTATTGTAGTGGTTTTCTAATAAATCCCATTCGTCTTGCGGACTTAAATCTCGATAATTAGGCACACGTTTGTAGTGCGAGTGTGCAACTAAATTCATTATGTCTTCTTCTAAATTTGCCCCAGTACAAGAAATAATATCAACTTTTCCTTGACGAATCATTTCAGCAAGAGATTTACCCAATTCGGCAGTACTCATTGCTCCAGCAAGTGTAACCATCATTTTACCGCCTTCGGTTAAGTGAGTTTCATAACCTTTAGCCGCATCAACTAAAGCAGCAGCATTAAAATGTTTGTAATGGTTGGCAATAAAATTAGAAATAGGGCCTTTGTTTGAAATAGAATTTGTTGACATATTATTTTTTTTAGAAAAACAAATTTAAGATTTTAATTAAATAAAAAAGCCAATTCTATTATAGAATTGGCATAAAAAATATTAAATTTTAGTATTAAATTTTATCTAAACTTACTGCGTCGTTATTATTAATTTTTATATTAAATAAACCTGCACGTTTAAAGTTACCTACAAAAAATTCTTTTGAATTTGCGCTTTTTAATACAATTGTTATTGCGTGATAATCGCCAGTAACTTTACCAATTGTTACGCTTGCAATTGTTGGGTTTTTTCTTAAAGTTTCTACAACTGAGTTAACAAACTCTACGCTTCCTGGTTTATAAATTTCAAAATTTAATGTTGTAATTGTAGAGAAAAATTTATCAGCATCAGCTGCACTAGGGTTTTTAATGCAAATTGTTTTATCTGGTGTTGTAACTGCTTTTGTAATTGTTGTTAGTTTATTAGATGCAGTTGCAGTAATAACTACTGTACTTAATATTAAGCTTAACGCTAAAGTTTTAATTAATTTCATAGTTTTTAGTTTTTTGTTATGTAAATATACTCAAAAATTATACCACAAATTTAAGATTTACGTTTTTTAAGAAAAAATTCTTTAATCAATGCTTCGCACTCTTCACTCAATATGCCAGCAATTACTTTAGTTTTTGGGTGTAAGATTGATTGATTTAGTTGAGAAAATCCTTTTTTAGAATCGCCTGCGCCATAAACTATATTGGATATTTGGCTCCAACCTAAAGCACCAGCACACATAAAACAAGGTTCTACTGTTACGTAAAGCGTACAATCAGTTAAATATTTACCACCTATATAATTTGCTGCTGAGGTTATGGCTTGCATTTCTGCATGGGCTGTAACATCATTTAATTGTTGAGTTAAATTATGGGCGCGAGCAATAATTTTATTTTCGGCAACAATAACAGCCCCAATAGGCACTTCATCTAAAATAAATGCTTTTTGAGCTTCTTTTAAAGCCTCTTTCATAAATTTTTTGTGGTTTTCCATTATGGGCAATTACAGTTTGTTGTTGTGCTTATATCGTTAATTCTAGATATTGTATCGCAATCTTGTATAATTAATTTGTAATTGTATTTGTTTTTAAATTCTTCTTTGGGTTGTATAAAATACTCTCCAAATGGTTCTTTATGTACTTCACTCAAATCGTAATTAACTTCAAAATGACGAAGTTCAATTTTTAAGAGCAATTCATTTTTAATTAAACATTTAAGTTTACATTTTGCTTTATCAGAAAGTGCAAATTCTTGATAAACTAATTCTTGCATTTTTTGTTCGTTAGGGCTAACGCAACTACGAGAACCAAACATTGCATAAACCATAATTAAGCCAATGCCAAAACCAATTCCGTAAAATTTTAGTCTGTGTAAAAATTTCATTGTGCAAAGGTGCAAATAAATTAGGCTTTTTACTAATAAAAAACCTCAACTTATTAGGTTGAGGTTTTTAAAAATTTAATTGTTTTAAACTTTATTCAGCAACTACTTCAAAGTTTACGTTAGCAACTACTTCTTTAAACAAACGTACTTTTGCAGTGTATGCACCTATTTGTTTAATTGTATCTTCGCCAAGTTCAATGTTTTTACGTTCAATTGCATAACCTGCTTTTTGTAAAGCTTCGGCAATTTGAATTGTTGTAACTGAACCAAAAATTTTACCACTTTCGCCAGCTTTAGCACCAACTTTAATAGTTAATGTAGCTAATTTTTCGGCATTTGCAGTAGCTTCTTTTCTTAATTTATCTTCTTTAAAAGCTTTTTGCTTTAAAATTTCGGCATGCATTTTTTTAGCACTTTCAGTTGCTAAAATTGCCATTCCTTTAGGAATTAAAAAATTTCTTCCGTATCCGTTACGAACTTCAACTTTATCGTCTTTAAAGCCTAAACCTTTAATGTCTTGTTTTAAAATAATTTCCATTGTTTTCCTCCTTTACTTATTATTTCATTAAATCTGCTACGTATGGCATTAATGATAAATGGCGCGCACGTTTAACAGCTTGTGCCACTTTACGTTGAAATTTTAGAGAAGTACCAGTTAAACGACGAGGTAATAATTTTCCTTGTTCGTTTACAAATTTTAATAAAAAATCTGGGTCTTTGTAATCAATATATTTAATACCGCTTTTTTGAAAGCGACAATATTTTTTCTTTTTAACCTCGCTTTGTTGAGGATTTAAATATCTAATATCTTTTGATGTGCTCATTTTTTTAATTTAAAAAGTTAAACCATTAAGCGTTTGCGCTTTCTTTCTTTTTAGTTTTACCTTCAGATACTTTACCTCTGCGTTTTTCAGCATAAGCTATAGCATGTTTATCTAAAGCTACAGTTAAAAAACGTAAGATACGCTCATCACGTTTGTAAGTTACTTCAAGGGTATTAATTATTTCTTCCCCTTCGCCAGTAAATTCAATTAGGTGGTAAAACCCTGTTGTTTTCTTTTGAATTGGGTAAGCTAATTTTTTTAAGCCCCAGTTTTCTTCGTTCACTACCTTGCCTCCCAAATCGGTAATGGTTTTTTTAAATTTTTTTGCGGCCTCCTTTGCCTGATCATCAGACAAAACGGGAGTTAAAATGAAGACCGTCTCATAATGTTTACTCATTGTTTTATAAATTGGGGTGCAAATATACACATTTTTTGTAAAATAATTAACTAAAAATATAAAATAAATGAATGGTGTGTTTATTTTAATTAATTGAAAATCAAAAAGTTGAGTGTTTGAATGGCTTTTTAAATTGAAATGCTATGTCTTGCATGCTTTAAATTAAAGTATAATTATTGAAAGTAGATGATTTTCTAATTATTATTATATTGTGGGTATTATACTAAGATATTTTTAAACTATAAATAATTTAAGTTTAATTAAATTCGCGAATTAATTTTAATAAAACAGCCAATCAAATATTATTAAAGATTATAAAATAACTAAAAGTGTTTACTTGCGTTTTTTGTTTTTAATTACAATTTCTTTTTTTGTTGTTTTTAAGTTTAAAGGTCAAAATGATACACTTCAACAAAAAAAAAACAAACCTTTTTACTTTGGTTTTCCTATAATTTATTATACACCCGAAACTAGATTTGCTTTTGGAGCAAGTGGTTTTACATCTTTTAATTTTAAAAATGATACTATAGGAGCTCCTCAATCTAAAATAAGTTTTATTGGGATATATACCCAAAACAAACAAGTGCTATTTTATGTACCGTTTAATTTATTTTTTAAAAACAGAACTTACCAAATAAATGGAGAGGTAGGTTATTATAATTTTAATTACTTGTTCTATGGCATTGGAAATTCATCAAACAACAATACTGAACGGTATTTTTTAAAATATCCAAGAGTAAGAATTGCATTATTAAAAAAAGTTTATCCTAAATTTTTTATTGGTGTAAAATATTTATACGATAACATTAGTCTTTATAATTTAGATACTGCAGGATTATTAATTAAGCGTGATATTGTTGGAAGTAATGGTGGAGTTGTTTCTGCTGGAGGTTTAACATCTATATATGACTCAAGAGATAATATTTTTTTCCCATCTAAAGGTATTTATTTTGAATCTTCAATTATAATTGGTGATAAAAAAATTGGAAGCGATTTTAATTATGTTAAAGCAACAATTGATGTTAGTAAGTTCATCAATTTTAAAAATAATATTTTTGCATTTAATTTTTATTCGACTTATACATCAGGCTTGGTGCCGTTTTATCAAATGGGCGTTTTAGGAGGAGCAAACAGAATGAGAGGGTTTTACGAAGGAAGATATAGAGATAATCAATTACTATTATTTCAAACAGAGTATAGAAGAATATTATATAAACAAATTGGAATTGTACTTTTTGCAAACGCTGGGCAAGTAGCTAGCCAATGGCAATTGTTTAATTTAACAAATACACATTATACATATGGCGCAGGATTACGTATTGTTTTAGATAAAAAGCAAAAAATAAATTTAAGAACTGATGCCGCTATTGGTAACGCTAAAATTTTACCCTATTTTACTTTAGGAGAGGCATTTTAATTTATTTAAAATTATTAATGTATTCAGATAATTCTTTTTTACTTCCACTAAGCGATAAATTATTAATTACATTATAATAGTTTGATTTATCTATAGTTTGCGCATATAAATGTTTTGATATATCTAATTTATTTCTTTCTAAATAAAACGTATTTAATGCTTTAACAACTTGAGATGAATTTATGTTTTTATTTTTTAAAAAAGTTTTTGCTAAGTTTAATCTATTTGTTTCAATATGTTCTTTTTTAAGCATATTTATTATTCCATTAAATTCATTGTCGCTTATTACTGTTGGTGTAGGAGTAGTTGTTAAAGTATTTGAATTATTAGAAGAATTTTGAGTTAATTGAGTGTTTGTGGTTTCTGTTGGTATTGCAATTGTTACCGAACTTTCTATAACTGTTGGCGTAGAAGCCGCGGTGTAAGTAGGAACAAGAGTAGGAGTAGAAACCGAATTAGAAGGGTCGTTGAAATTTATTAAACTTTTATTTTCTAAGACTAATGAATATCTATTAAACATGTCTTTATTTAATATATAAGTACATATATAGTTAGGTGAGCTGTATGCATTAAATAGCATTGGGTTTGAAACGCCAGCAATTAATAATTGTACCGTATAGCTTTGTTCAGTTAAACAGGTAAAAGTTAAGTTTGTAGTGTATGTATTTAATAACCTAACACCATTTAAAGTTGCAATAAACTGTTCTTGTTTTGACGCAACATTTTTAATTTTTAACATACCACAATCTTGTGAAATTATATGATTACTAAATAAAACACATACAATTAAAAAAATATATAATTTAAATTTTTTCATTTCTCTCTTTTTACAAAATCAAATTTACTAAATATTTTTAGGTTTAATTACTTGTTTAACTTTTTCAAAAAAACAAAATTGTTTTATATCTATTTAAATTAATTGAAACGTTATTAATTTAACTCTTCTTTTATTATATTTAAACAATTAAATTAGATATGACACAGTTACAAAATTATATTTGCGGCCAATGGGTTGCCGGTTCAGATAAAGGAACAGAGTTGTTTAATGCTATTAATGGCGAACTTATTGCTACTGCCAGTAGTAAAGGTATTGATTTTAAAGCAATGCTAAATTATGCTAGATCTATAGGTGGACCAAATCTAAGAAAATTAACTTTTCATCAACGTGGCATGATGCTTAAAGCATTAGCAACTCATTTACTTTCTAAAAAAGATATTTTTTATAAAATTAGTTGGGCTACAGGTGCAACAAAAATAGATAGCTGGGTGGATATTGAAGGAGGAATTGGTAATTTATTTACCTATGCTTCATTACGTCGTCAATTTCCTAACGAAACATTTTGTTACGATGGCGATGTTGCAAGGCTGTCTAAAAACAATACGTTTATTGGTCACCATATTTGTGTACCTAAAGAAGGTGTTGCAATTCACATCAATGCTTTTAATTTTCCTGTATGGGGTATGTTAGAAAAAATTGCAGTTAATTTATTTGCAGGCGTACCTTGTGTTGTAAAGCCTGCAACCTTAACAAGTTTTTTAACCGAGGCTGTTGTAAAAGAAATTATTGCAAGTAAAATATTACCTGATGGAGCAATACAATTAATTTGTGGGAGTGCAAACGGAATTATTGATCATGTAATGAATCAAGATGTTGTAACTTTTACTGGCTCAGCTAGCACTGGTAAAATGTTAAAGTCTAATGTTCACTTAATAAATGAAAGTGTACATTTTAATATGGAAGCTGACAGTTTAAACTGTTGTGTACTTGGTACAGATGTTACTCCTGACAAACCAGAGTTTGATATTTTTATAAAAGAAATTGCAAGAGAAATTACAACTAAAGCAGGGCAAAAATGTACTGCAGTTCGCAGAGTAATTGTGCCTGAAAATTTAATTGAAGATGTGCAAATTGCTTTAGGAAAACGATTAGCATCTAATGTAATTGGCGATCCAAATGTTGAAGGGGTAAGAATGGGTTCTTTAGCTGGAAAATCTCAATTAATAGAAGTAAAAGAAAAAGTAGAACTTCTATCTAAATCTCAAAAAATAATTATTGGTGATTTTGAAAATTTTGAAGTTAAGGGTGCTGATAAGACAAAAGGATGTTTTATGCCGCCAATAATTTTCTTAAACGAAAAACCTTTTCAAAATACCGATTGTCATGATGTTGAAGCATTTGGACCGGTTAGTACTATTATGCCATATAAAACAATTGAAGAGGCAATTGAATTAAGTAAAATGGGTAAAGGCTCTTTAGTAAGCAGCATAGTTACAGCAGACGAAACAATTGCTCGTAAATATGTTATAGGGGCAGCTTGTATGCATGGTAGAATTTTAGTGTTAAATAACGAATGCGCAAAAGAAAGCACAGGTCATGGAAGCCCAATGCCAATGTTAGTTCATGGTGGGCCAGGTAGAGCTGGCGGTGGAGAAGAAATGGGCGGTAAACGAGGTGTATTTCATTATTTACAACGTACAGCAATTCAAGGATCGCCAAGTATGATTACAAGCATTTTAAACAACTATCAAGTTGGCGCAAAACAAATTATTAAAGATCTTCATCCATTCCGTCAATATTTTGAAGATTTAGAAGTTGGAGAAACAACTGTTACACCTTCGCACACCGTTAGTGAAGAAGATATTGTAAATTTTGCAAATTTAAGTGGAGATAAATTTTATGCTCACTTGCAACCCGAATCATTAGATGGAACAATATTTAAACGTACCGTTGCACATGGTTATTTTGTGTTATCAAAAGCTGCAGGCTTATTTGTAGATCCACCAAAAGGACCAGTGTTATTAAATTACGGAATTGATGAATGCCGTTTTACTCGCCCAATATACCCAGGTATGAGTTTTAAAGTTCATTTTACTTGTAAAGAAAAAATTGAAAACGACAAACCACTAAAGGCTGCCAACGGAGATGAAGTTAATGTTGGTATTGTTAAATGGGTTGTTGATATAGTTGATTGTAGCACACCTGAAATTTTAGAAAAATATGATGCAGCAGACCAAGCTGGGCAAACCGTTGGTATTGCAACTATATTAACTATGGTTAAGAAAAAAAATAAAATATAAACTTTAATATTTAAATTGGAGAGAATTAACATATTTAAATTAAAACAGAAATTAATTATAATAGGTTTTATTTTTTGCCAAACGGTTTTTAGCCAAAGTATAGATTCTCTTAAAAATTTACTTAAAACAAACATAAACGATACCACTAAAATTATTGTTTATGCTAAAATTTCAGATGTTACTTCTCATCTTAATATAGATGAGAGTTTTAATTATGCATACAAAACCCTTTCTCTTAGTAAACAACTTAATTTCGAGAGAGGAACTGCTGAAGCTTACAGTTGTTTAGGGCAATTACACAGCACAAATTCAAAAGACTCTTCTTTATTTTATTTAAATGAAGCTAAAAAATTAAAAGAAAAATTAAAAGATTATAAAGGCGCGGCATCTATATACTCTTCATTAGGCAATGCTTATGATATTATAGGAAATTCAGATAAAGCTTTAAAATGTTACATTAGTTCTTTACGAATTTTTGATTCTTTAAAAATCGATCATGGAATAGGTGCTGCATCAATGGGTATTGGTAATGTTTTTGAGAATTTAAAAAACCATAAAAAAGCAATTGAATATTATGAAAAATCACTTGATGCTTTTTCAAGAATTAACAGCCCGTATGTTTCTTGGGTAATTTCAAACCTAGCAAATTCTTATGAAAATCTAGGTCAAACTGAAAAAGCTAAAGGTTTATATGAAAAATCACTACAGTTAAAATTAAAAAATAAAGATTATTACGGTACCTTAGAATCATACAACAGTTTAGGAGATTTGCTTTTAAAAGAAAAAAAATTTGATGAATCACTATCATATTACAATCACGCATTAGAGATTGAAAGAAAATACAATTGTGAAAAAGAAACGTTTGCTACATCGTATTACAAAATAGCAAATGTGTTATTTGAAACAAACAAAATTGCTTTAGCCAAGCGATATAACGATTCTTTAGGTTATATACTAAATGAGACAAATTTATTTGATTATCAAATGCGTTATCTTTTACAAAAATCAAAATATTATGAAAAAATATCAGATTTTGAAAACTCTTTATTGTTTTACAAAAAACATGTAAAGCTTAAAGATTCATTATTTAATTTAAAATTAACAGAGCAAATTGCTGAAGCTGACGCAAAATATGCAAATGAAAAAAAACAAAAAGATATTGAACTTTTGCAGAAAGATAATTCTATTCAACAAATTGTAATGGAAAAACATAAAACTCAACGTAATGGTCTTATAATTGGGTTTAGCTTAATGTTTATAATGTTACTATTTATAGTAAAAGGATACAGGCAAAAACAAAAAGCAAACGAAGTAATTACACAACAAAAAATAGATGTTGAGCAAAAAAATAGTTTAATTGAAGAAAAACAAAAAGAAATATTAGATTCCATACATTATGCTAAACGTATTCAAAACACATTATTAGCTCATCATGATTTTTTGAACGATAATATACCTAATAATTTTGTTTATTTTAATCCAAAAGATATTGTAAGTGGAGATTTTTATTGGGCAACTAAACATGGCAATAATTTTTATTTAGCAGTGTGTGATAGTACTGGGCATGGTGTACCAGGCGCATTTATGAGTTTGTTAAATATTGGTTTTTTAACCGAAGCGATAAACGAAAAAAATATTACAGAAACTAATTTAATATTTGAATATGTTCGAGAAAGGTTAATGTCAAGCGTTAGCAAAGAAGGACAAAAAGATGGCTTTGATGGAATTATAGTACGCTTCAATCAATCAACAAAAGAAATTACATATACAGCTGCACACAATGCGCCAATTTTAATTTCAAATAATGAGTTAATAGAACTTCAAAAAGATAAAATGCCAGTAGGTATAGGTGAAAGAAGAGAAAATTTTACTTGCCATAAACTACAAGTAAAGCAAGGCGATGTGTTATATTTATACACTGATGGCTACGCCGATCAATTTGGTGGACCAAAAGGTAAAAAATTTAAATACAAACCATTAAACGAACTCTTACTTTCAATATCAAATAAAACTTTAAGCGAACAAAAACAAGAATTAGAAACTAATTTTAAAAATTGGAAAGGTGATTTAGAACAAGTAGATGATGTGTGTGTTATTGGTATTAGAATTTAATTTAAGCATGAAAAAATTACTTTTTTATATATTAATAACAGGATTAAGTTTAAAATTTAATGCTCAAAATTTAGATAGTTTAGAAAAAGTTTTTCTTATTGAACAAAACAAATTTAATAAAGAAATGATAGCCTCAAAGTTGATATTTGAGGTTTATAAAACAACTGGAGATATTAATAAATCGTTATTTTACTACAATTATGTAATTAAAAATTCAGATATAAATTATGTTGGAAAAAACCCATATGTAATAGCTTTACGCAATAGAGGAATTATTTTTTATTATACAAACGAAATTGATTCTGCTCTAATTTACTTTAATAAATCTTTAGCTAAAGCTGTTGAAGTAAAAGATAGTTTATCGGAATGTAAAAATTTAAACAATATAGCTTCAATTTATTATCATAAAGGAGAATCAAAAAAAGCGTTAGATTTTTATTTAGAAGGAGGAAGAAGAGAAAAGAATTTTGGTTTTACTGAGGGAGAAAATATTAGTTTAAATAATATAGGATACATTTTTTCTGCGTTAAAAATGCATGAAAAATCAAGGTATTACTTTAGAAAAGGGTTAAATTACGCGCAAAAAACGAAAGATTATAGTTCATTAATTTATTCTTATGATGGTTTAAGTACAACTTATGTTAATAATAAAGATTCTAATCATTTTTATAAATTTAAGGCATATGATGTTGCTCTAAAAATCAATGATATAAATAATGCCATGCATTCTAGCGCTGATATAGCACAAATTTATTTAGAAAAACATGATTATAAAAAAGCATATAAGTATGCAAACGAAAGTTTAATCTATTCAATTAAATTAAAAAACTCGTCTGTAAAATCAATTATTTATATGGTTTTAGCATCAATTGCAAATATTGAAAAAAATAATACGTTAGCATTAAGTTATTGCGACTCTATTTCTAAATATCTAAATAACAAAAATGAATCTTTTTCATCAATTAATTTATATAAAATATTATCAGGCATATTTGAAAGTTGTAATAAACCTGATTCAGCAATAAAATATTTTAAAAAAGCTTCAATTATTAGTGATTCGCTTTATAAAACTGAATTAACTTCAATTGTTGCTGAATTGCAAAGTAAATATGATATTTCAAGAAAAGAAACTGAAATACTCGAATTAAATAAAACAAATAAGCAAAAACAAATGATTATTTATGTTTCGATTTTTGTTTTTGGAATAGTAACTTTATTGACAGTTAATATATTTCGTATTAGTAGCAAAAGAAAAAAATTAAATTTAGAATTACAGCTAACAAATACTAAAGTTGAAAAACAAAAAAATAAAATAGAAGAACACCAAAAAGAAATTTTGGACTCTATACATTATGCTAAACGCATTCAAAACACATTACTAGCACATCATGATTTTTTGAACGATAATATACCTAATAATTTTGTTTACTTTAACCCGAAAGATATAGTAAGTGGAGATTTTTATTGGGCAACTAAACATGGTAGTAATTTTTATTTAGCAGTGTGTGATAGTACCGGCCATGGTGTACCAGGCGCATTTATGAGTTTATTAAATATTGGCTTTTTAAGCGAAGCGATAAATGAAAAAAACATTACAGAAACTAATTTAATTTTTGAATACGTTCGAGAAAGGCTTATATCAAGCGTTAGCAAAGAAGGACAAAAAGATGGCTTTGATGGAATTATAGTACGTTTCAATCAATCAACAAAAGAAATTACATATACAGCAGCACATAACGCACCAATTTTAATCTCAAACAATGAATTAATAGAATTACAAAAAGATAAAATGCCAGTTGGTATTGGCGAAAGAAGTGAAAATTTTACTTGCCATAAACTACAAGTAAAACAAGGAGATATGCTGTATTTATACACTGATGGCTACGCCGATCAATTTGGTGGATCAAAAGGTAAAAAATTTAAATACAAATCTTTAAATGAATTGTTACTTTCAATATCAAATAAAACTTTAAGCGAACAAAAACAAGAATTAGAAACTAATTTTAAAAATTGGAAAGGTGATTTAGAACAAGTTGACGATGTATTAATAATTGGATTAAAATTGTAATGAAAATTTAAAGTAACTTAGTTGATCATGAATGAGTACTCCTTTAGAATGAAAGAACTTTTAACTCTGTATTTTATTTTTATGTGTTCTGTTTCGGTTCACAGTCAAAAACACGTCATAGACTCGCTCAATAACTTGCTCAAAACTGAAAAAGATAGCGCTAAGATTTTCATCATTATCGACGAACTGGCATGGACCTACTCAAATAAAAATGCGGATAAAGCCATAGAGTACGGGGAATTATCATTAAGTTATGCGAAGCAATTAAAGAACAAAAAAAATATTGCATATTGTTATAATTCATTAGGTACCTTTTATTTAAACAAGCCTAACTTTGATAAAGCCATGTTTAGTTATCAGGAAAGTTTAAAATTGTTGGAAGAGTTGAATGATTATGCTAATATATCGAAAACACATAACAACATTGGCAACATTTATCAAAAAATTCAATTAGATGAAAAAGCATTGAAGGAATATAAATTAGCCCTCGAATTCAGGAATAAATCAGGAAGCGGTCAATCTCCGTTAAGAATATACATGAATCTTGGTGCAATTTATTATAAAATGAAGAATTACAAAGATTCGAAATTTTATTATGAAGGAGCTTTAAAAGTTGTTGATACAGTGAAGGACATTAAAGCCTTGCCGCTACTTTACTCTAATTTGGGAGTAATTGAAAGACATCAGAATAATTACGCAGGTGCCATGCAATATTATTTAAATGCCGAAAGAATTAGTTATAAAATCAAGTTTGTTAATCCTGACTTGTACTCAAACATTGCTGCTTTATATGAACATGAAGGGAAATATGAAAAAGCAAATGAATATTTGCAAAAAGCTTCAGAAATTTTATACGAAAGAAGGGAAATGGATAAAATAGAGAACTTTTATGCAAATTTAGCCATAAATTATACATACTTAAATAAAGGTGATTCGGCCCGTGAGTACTTTAGTAAATACATCAAACTAAGAGATTCGTTGTACAAAGGTCAGTCATTAAAAGCAATAAATGAAATTTCGGCGAAATACGAAACAGAAAAAAAAGAACACCAAATTGAAATGATCACTAAAGATAGGGCTTTGCAGGATTTGAAAATAAAGGACCAATCGTTACAATTGGTGGCAGAAAAAATTGAAAAAGAAAAGAAAAACCAGGAAATCACATTGCTGAATCAAGAAAAATCACTGAAAGAACTACAGATTCAAAAGGAACAAATCCGGGTTGAAAAAAACAAAAGAGAAATTGAACTGCTAAATTCGCAAAAAAAATTATCGGAAGAAACTATAGATCAGCAAAAAACAATCTCATATTTTACGGTAACAGGCCTAATTTTAGCTTCAGGATTGGCCTTTTTTATTTTTAAAGGTTTACGGGTGCAACGGAAGGCTAATAAATTAATTTCGGAACAAAAAAGTATGGTTGAGCAACAAAAATTATTGGTTGATGAAAAACAAAAAGAAATTTTGGACTCTATACATTATGCCAAACGCATTCAAAATACATTATTAGCACATCAAGATTTTTTGAACGAAAATATTCCTAATAATTTTATTTATTTTAATCCTAAAGATATTGTTAGTGGTGATTTTTATTGGGCTACAAAACATGGTAATAATTTTTATATAGCCGTTTGCGATAGTACCGGACATGGCGTACCGGGTGCTTTTATGAGTTTATTAAATATAGGATTTTTAAGCGAAGCAATAAATGAAAAAAATATTACAGAAACTAATTTAATTTTTGAATATGTTCGAGAAAGGCTTATCTCAAGTGTTAGCAAAGAAGGGCAAAAAGATGGCTTTGATGGAATTATAGTGCGCTTCAATCAATCAATAAACGAAATTACATATACAGCTGCACACAATGCCCCAATTTTAATCTCAAATAATGAGTTAATAGAATTACAAAAAGATAAAATGCCAGTAGGTATAGGTGAAAGAAAAGAAAAATTTACTTGCCATAAACTACAAGTAAAACAAGGAGATGTGTTATATTTATATACAGACGGATATGCAGACCAATTTGGTGGGCCAAAAGGTAAAAAATTTAAATACAAACCATTAAACGAATTGTTACTTTCTATTTCAAATAACTCATTAGAAAAACAAAAACAAGAATTAGAAAATAATTTTAAAAACTGGAAAGGTGATTTAGAACAAGTAGATGATGTGTGTGTTATTGGTATTAGAATTTAACGAATAAATAGTGGACTGTTGCCTTAATTAAATTACATTTACGTTAAAGTATTAAAATAATAAAAATATTTCTGTTTTGAAAAAGTATTATCAACATCAAATAAAATTATTAATTATATGTTTTTTTATATTAAACATTATTAACGCTCAAACAAATGAAATAGATTCTCTTTTGTTTAAAGTTCAAAAAAACGAAATTAACGAAGAAGTAGCGTTAAAAACTATTCTTTTACCTTATGACAAAGTTGTAAATAATTTGAATAAATCATATTCGCTCTATCAATTAGTATATCAAAGTAATATATTTAAGAATAATAATCAAAATCAAGCTGAATTAATAGAAAAATTAGCACTAGTATCCTATTTAAAGGGGAATTTCTATGAGTCTTTTGAGTTGCATAAAAAATCAATAAAACTTTTTGAATTATCAAACGATAAAAGGCAAAAAGCAAATGCAATGGTTTCAATGGCATATCAAAGTAAAAACAGAAATTTAAATAATTCTATAGTTGTAATGTATGAGGCAATTCAAATTTTAAAAGAGACTAAAAGTTTAAGTGATTTATCCACTGCATTAGATAATTACGGTGTACTTTTTGAATTTAAAGGTGAGTTGGATAGTGCTTTACATTATTATTTCGATGCTTTAAAACTAAAGGAATCTATTGCTGATAGTGTTGCTATTCCATATAGTTTGAATAACATAGCTGGTATTTATTTTATGAAAAATAAATACAACGAAGGTTTAAATTACATCGAAAAATCTAATTTAATTAGAAAAAATTTAAATGATTTTATTGGAATTGCTTGGAATGAATTTTCTTTGGGCGAAATGTATATTAAATCAAAAGATTTTAATAAGGCAGAATCACATGTTAGGCATTCACTAAAGCTAAGCATAAATAAATCTTACCCCGATCTTATATCTAAAAACGCAAAATTGCTTTCTGAAATATTATACAATCAGCAAAAATATGACTCAGCATACCATTATTTTAATTTGTTCCATGTACTTAATGATAGTATATATAATTCAAATAAGCAAAGCCAACTTCTTGAAATGGAAAGTATATATGAATCTGAAAAAAAATCATTACGCATTAAAGTATTAAATGATGAAAATAGTTTACATATAAAAGAAATTGAAAAGAAAAGAGCAATTTTGTATTTTTTCATAATCTTGAGCTTAATTTTAGTATTTACTGGTGTAATAATTTACAAAGCATATAAACAAAAAAACAAAGCCAACCTTATTATTATAGAACAAAAAAAAGAAGTTGAGTCTCAAAAAGCAACTATTGAGGAACACCAAAAAGAAATATTAGATTCAATACATTATGCTAAACGCATTCAAAATACATTATTGGCTAATCATGATTTTTTAAATGAAAACATTTCAAATAATTTTGTTTATTTTAATCCTAAAGATATTGTTAGTGGCGATTTTTATTGGGCAACTAAACATGGAGACAATTTTTATTTAGCCGTTTGCGACAGTACTGGTCATGGCGTGCCTGGCGCATTTATGAGTTTATTAAATATTGGCTTTTTAAGCGAAGCGATAAATGAAAAAAACATTACAGAAACTAATTTAATTTTTGAATATGTTCGAGAAAGACTCATCTCAAGTGTTAGTAAAGAAGGGCAAAAAGATGGCTTTGATGGAATTATAGTACGCTTCAATCAATCAACAAAAGAAATTACATATACAGCAGCACATAACGCACCAATTTTAATCTCAAACAATGAATTAATAGAATTACAAAAAGATAAAATGCCAGTTGGTATTGGCGAAAGAAGTGAAAATTTTACTTGCCATAAACTACAAGTAAAACAAGGAGATATGCTGTATTTATACACTGATGGCTACGCCGATCAATTTGGTGGACCAAAAGGTAAAAAATTTAAATACAAACCATTAAATGAATTGTTGCTTTCTATTTCAAATAAAACTTTAAGTGAACAAAAACAAGAATTAGAAACTAATTTTAAAAATTGGAAAGGTGATTTAGAACAAGTAGATGATGTGTGCGTATTTGGTATTAGAATTTAACTTTTTATATTTAATTTTTACACAAATTGAGAGATGATTATAAACTTTAAATATTATTTATTTATATGTTTTATTATTAAAAGTATTTTAATAACTGCACAAGAATATCCAATAAAATACTATAGCTTAAAAGATGGATTGCCCCATTCTATGGTTGCAGATATATACCAAGATAAAGAATCAAATTTATGGTTTTCGACTTATGGCGGTGGCATTTCTAAATTTGACGGTGAAACTTTTAAAAATTATGGATTGCAAAATGGTTTATTGAATTTAGTTACCCGAAGTGTTGCCGAACTTAATAAAAATGAATTTATAATTGGAACAATTGGCGGAGGATTGTTTTTGTTAAAAAACGATACTGTTTTAAAAATTCACACAAAATTAGCTGCTAAAGAAATTTTTCAAGTAATTGTTGATTCTAAAAAAAATATATGGGCAGGAACTGAAAAAGGATTAATTAAAATAAATTCAGATTCTACAATCGAAAACATTTCTAAAAAGTATAAATTGCCAGAGTATGCAGTAGTTTTTGTAAATGAAGATAAGCAAGGTAATATTTGGTTTGGCTACGATTCAGAGTATGGCTTATTTAAATTAAGCAATAACAAATTACTTTCGTTTAATCAAATTAATGGATTAACAAATGAAAGAATTTTAACTGCATTTCACGATTCTAATGAAAACACTTGGGTAGGAGCAAGTAACGGATTATATTTAATTTCTAAAGGAAATAAAGCAGCAGTTAAAATTAATAATGATCAACTACCAAAGTATTATTTGTTTAGTTTTGCCGAACCTTTAAACGATGTATTAATTATTGGATCTCAAGATGCAAGCGTTGTAGTTTATAATACTAAAGAAAATAAAGTACTTAAAACTATTCGAACAAATAATGGTTTAAAAGTATCTACTGCATTTAGAGTTTTTGCAGATAAAGAAAATAATATTTGGATTTCTAATTGGGGCGAAGGTGTTGCTAATATTTATTTTAATGGTTGGACAAAATACAATGAAAAAAATGGCTTACAAGATAGAATGATTTACTCTATAAATTCTATAAATAACAAGTTGGTTGTAACATCAGCAAGTGGGGTGTTTTTCGAAGAAAATAATTATTTTAAAAAAAATTACATTAATAATTTTAAAGGTTCTGCCATAAATATTTTTAAATATAATAACAATGTTTTTGTTGCAACTGATAAAGAATTAATTCAAATTGATGATAAAACACAAAAAACAATTAAAAAGCATAATTACACAGGTGTAAGAAATGCTGTAATTGATAATGAAAACAATATTTATTTTATTGGATGGGGTTGCGGAATTGTTAAGTATGATGGTAAAGAGTTTAAAAACATAAATGATTCAACAATTGCTAGTATTAAGTATTTTTATTCTTGCTTTAAAGACTCAAAAGGAAATTTGTGGTTTGCATCTTCAGGCGCTGGGTTAGTTAATTACTCTAATGGTAAATGGCAAAGATATTCAACAGAAAATGGTATGCCTATAAATATTGTTAATTGTATTACTGAAGATAAAAATGGAAATATAATTGCAGGGACTAACGGTGGTGGAATTATTAGCGTTAAATCTAATAAAATTAAAATTATAAATACACTTAATGGATTGCCCTCAAACATCATTAATTCAATATTAGTTGATAAAGATAACTATTTGTGGGTTGGCATGCCAGGTAGTATAGCGAAATTAAAATTAGCTTCAGGTAAAATGGAAATAATTTCTAATGAAATAGGGTTTGATGGAGATTGCTTAAATTCAAGTATTTTGGAAGTAAATAATAAAATTTTTGTAGGTACTAACAATTATTTATGGAAATTTGATGAGCAAGATGTTATTAAAAGAAAAAACAATCTTACAGTTGTTTTAGATGAAATAAAAGTTAACGACATTAAACTTAACAACGAAAAAGTATTTAAGTTTTACGAAAACAAATTTAAATTCAATTTCCATAGCACTCAACTTTATAATAGAAAAAATATTAAATATGTTTATAGACTAATAGGCTTAGATTCTGTTTTTACAAAACAAAATTCTATTAACGAAGTAACATTTCATAAATTACAACCTGGTGATTATACCTTTGAAGTAAAGGCAGTTCTTGATAAAACAATTTATTCTGATACAACAAAATATTCATTTAAAATTTCCCCCCCATTTTATAAAACTTGGTGGTTTATTATTTCAAGCATAACTCTATTAATTTTTGCTACCAAAGCTATTATTAAATATAGAGAGAAAAAATATATTGTTAAACAAAAAGAATTAGAATCTCTTGTGAACTTAAGAACAATTGAAATATCAAACAAAAAAGCTGAACTCGAAGAAAAACAAAAAGAAATATTAGATTCAATACATTATGCCAAACGCATTCAAAACACATTATTAGCACATCATGATTTTTTAAATGAAAACATTCCTAATAATTTTGTTTATTTTAATCCAAAGGATATTGTTAGTGGCGATTTTTATTGGGCAACTAAACATGGAGACAATTTTTATTTAGCCGTTTGCGACAGTACTGGTCATGGCGTGCCTGGCGCATTTATGAGTTTATTAAATATTGGTTTTTTAACCGAAGCTATAAATGAGAAAAATTTCTTAGAAACAAATTTAATTTTTGAATATGTTCGAGAAAGGCTAATGTCAAGCGTTAGTAAAGAAGGGCAAAAAGATGGCTTTGATGGAATTATAGTACGCTTCAATCAATCAACAAAAGAAATTACTTATACAGCAGCGCATAACGCACCAATTTTAATTTCAAATAATGAGTTAATAGAATTACAAAAAGATAAAATGCCTGTTGGTATTGGCGAAAGAAAAGAAAATTTTACTTGCCATAAACTACAAGTAAAGCAAGGAGATATCTTATATTTATATACAGACGGCTATGCCGATCAATTTGGTGGACCAAAAGGTAAAAAATTTAAATACAAACCATTAAATGAATTGTTGCTTTCTATTTCAAATAAAACTTTAAGCGAACAAAAACAAGAATTAGAAACTAATTTTAAAAATTGGAAAGGTGATTTAGAACAAGTTGATGATGTGTGTATTGTTGGAATTCGTTTTTAATTAAATTAAATTTTATTGATGTTTTTTAAATATATTTATACATTTTACAAAAGCATGTTTTAACCCATTATCGTAACATGAAAGCAATTAGTTTGAAATTAGTATATATATTTTTTTTCTTTACTTTTTCAATAAAAAATATATACTCTAATTCTTACAATGATTCCTTATTAAATTTATATAGAAATACTTCTTCCGAATATTTAAAATTTAAGTATTTAAAAGCCTATATTCAAAATCATCATAATTTAAATCCAGATACTTTATATAAGTACGCAAACTATTGCCTTCAATTATCTGTTAAATTTAAATCAGACTCCTCAATAGGAATTTCAAATATGATAATAGGAATGTCTTATCAAAAAAAACAAGATTTTAATAACGCAATTAAATATTACACTATTGCAGAGCCTTATTATAAAAAAGTAAATTATTATGAAGGTTTTGCAGCAAATAAATATTTTAGAGCAGTAATGTATGTTTTTTCGGGTGATTTAAAAATGGCATTAAAAGATTTATTTGAGGCATTAGAAGTGTGCGAAACTCATAAACTTAATGACAGAGCAGCAGATATTTTAATTGGTTTAGCTAATGTTTATGGTAGGTTAGAAAATTTTAATAAATGCATTGAATATAACTTAAAAGCAATTGAATTAATTGAAAAACAATCTAAAATTAATTATTACAGCTTAATTGCATCATACATTAACTTAGGAGGCATGTATGCAAAAACTGATAAATATGAAAAAGCCATATCAATTTTAAATAAAGCTATTAACTTGGCAACAGATAAAAATTATATTGATTGGAAAACTAAAGCAAATGGTAATTTAGCGGCAACATATCTTCAATTCGGAAATCATAAGTTGGCACTAAAGCATTTTTTAATTTCTGTTTCTTTAGCAGAAACTATTGACGATAAAAATAGCTTATCAGAATCTTACCTTAATTTAGGAAATTTGTATTCAGAATTAAATGATAAAAATAATGCTGAAAGATATTTTAATAAAAGTCTTAAAATTGCAAATGATTTAAACGATATAGATGCTTTAAAAGGTATTTATTTCTTAATGTATCAGTCATATTTTAAATTTGGCGATTATAAGTCTTCAGTAATTTATCTGCAAAAACATATGAAATTAAAAGATAGTTTAGTTAATAATATAAATCTTGCTCAATTAAATGATTTAGAAGCTAAATACAACAATGAAAAAAAAGAACAATTAAATAAACTATTACAAAAAGAAAACCTTTTAAAAGAATCAGGTTTAAAATTGCAAAAATCAATTACCATTTTTGTAGTTATAGGTTTATTTATTAGTTTAATTTTATTACTATTTATTTTTAGAGGGTTAAAAAAACAACGAAATGCAAATAATGTAATTTCTATACAAAAAAAAGAAGTTGAAAATCAAAAAATAAAAATAGAAGAACACCAAAAAGAAATTTTAGATTCAATTAAATATGCCAAACGAATTCAAGAAGCACATTTGCCTAATATTAATTTTTTAAATAAATATTTAAAAAACAAAACTTAAAATTACTTAACGCACACATTTTTAACTATTTACGCATATGTTATGTTAATTTCATATAATATTGTTAAAAAAATGAGTGTAAATTGTTTAAATTAGTTTTGTAGTAAGCGTTATATGGTTATTTTTGTGGCAAAATTTTAAAATACAATAAAAATGTCTGACATTTCTAACAAAGTAAAATCAATCATCGTTGATAAATTAGGTGTTGATGAAAAAGAAGTAACTCCAGCTGCGAGTTTCACTAACGATTTAGGTGCTGATTCTTTAGACACCGTTGAGTTAATTATGGAATTTGAAAAAGAATTCAATATCGCAATTCCTGATGAACAAGCAGAAAAAATTAGTACTGTAGGTGATGCAATTGCATACATCGAAGCTAACGCTAAAGCTTAAAAATTATTTATATGCAACCGAAACGTGTAGTAGTAACTGGACTTGGAGCTATAACTCCTTTAGGCAATAGTGTTAATGATTATTGGACAAACCTAATTAACGGGGTTAGCGGAGCAGCGCCTATTACCCGTTTCGATGCATCTAAATTTAAAACGCAGTTTGCCTGCGAAGTTAAAGGATTTAATCCTGAAGATTATTTTGATAAAAAAGAAGCAAGAAAATTAGATGCTTTTTCTCACTATGGAATTGCAGCTAGTGTTCAAGCTTTCGAAGATAGTGGATTAGGCGCAGAAGGCATTGATAGAAATGAAATTGGCGTAATTTGGGGTAGTGGAATAGGAGGTTTAGATACTTTCCAAACAGAAACCTTTGCCTTTGCTAAAGGTGATGGCACTCCTCGTTTTAACCCATTTTTTATTCCTAAAATGATTTCTGATATCTGTAGTGGTCATATTTCTATGCGCTATGGTTTACGTGGTCCTAATTTTACAACAGTTTCTGCATGTGCTTCATCAACCAATGCATTAATAGATGCCTTCAACTATATTCGTTGGGGTAAAGCAAATGCCATAGTTAGTGGAGGTAGCGAGGCTGCAATTAACGAAAGTGGAATGGGAGGATTTAACGCTTGCCAGGCCATGAGTACAAGAAATGAAAGCCCTGCAACTGCATCTCGCCCTTATGATAAAGACCGCGATGGTTTTGTTTTAGGCGAAGGCGGAGCAGCTATTATTTTAGAAGAATACGAGCACGCAATTAAACGCGGTGCAAAAATATATGCCGAAATTATTGGCGGAGGTATGAGTGCCGATGCGCATCACATTACCGCACCTCACCCCGAAGGCTTAGGAGCAAGTCTTGTAATGAAGCGCGCATTAAAAGATGCTGAAATTAATGCAACTGCCATTGATTATGTAAATACACATGGCACAAGTACACCTTTAGGAGATGTGGCCGAACTTAAAGCTATCGTTTCTGTTTTTGGCGAACATGCTTATAACCTAAACATAAGTTCTACAAAAAGTATGACTGGCCATTTGCTTGGTGGAGCAGGGGCTATAGAAGGTATTGCTACCATTTTAGCAGTTAAAAATGATATTATCCCACCAACAATTAATTTTACAACTCCCGACCCTGAAATTGATGCTAAATTAAATTTAACACTTAATAAAGCTCAAAAACGCGTTGTAAATGCCGCTATTAGTAACACCTTTGGTTTTGGTGGACATAATGCTGCAATTGTAATCAAAAAATATAACGCTTAATAAATTGCCAATTAATAATTTTTTTAATCGTCTGTTAGCTAACACTAAAGGTGATGATAAAGAATTTAAACGCTGGATAAAATCTATTACAGGGTATTCTCCCATAAATTTAAATTTATACAAACAAGCCTTTAGGCACAGCAGTTCTTCTAGCAAAACAAACTTTTTACAAAAAAGTAACGAGCGATTAGAGTTTTTAGGCGATGCAATTTTAGGAAGCATAATTGCCGAACATTTATTTAATTTATACCCAAAAGAAAACGAAGGGTTTTTAACACAACTCCGCAGCAAAGTTGTAAATGGGCAACAATTAAAAAAATTAGCTTTAAAATTTGGCTTTAACAATTATTTAAAAGCAACATTAAGTAAAACCGAATCAGTAAAAAGTAGTGCATTTGGCGATGCTTTTGAAGCCTTTATTGGCGCAGCTTATTTAGATTTAGGTTATGTTAAAACTAAAAAATTTGTTATAAAAAATATTATTTCTAACCATGTTGATTTAAAAGAGTTAACCGAATTAAACAACGACTTTAAAAGTCAATTACAAATTTATTGCCAAAAAAATAAATTAAAATTAGAGTATGTTTTAATTAGTGAAACATTGCAACAACAAGGTAAATTATTTAAAATAGAAGTTAGAATTGATGGAAATGCATACACCACTTTTGAAAACTTTAGTAAAAAAATAGCCGAACAAAAAGCAGCTGAATTAACTTTACAACAGTTAAATGAGCAAAAAAATTAAATACAGTTTAGATACAGAATTTGATGATTTTAATTTTTTATTATTTGGCATTTCTACAACGTTAGATCAATACAGTGTTATAACGCAAATTAATAATTTATTAAACATTGAATTTTGTTTACAAAGTGTTGTACCTTACTATTTAAAAGGTAATAGCATATTTAATTACAATTTATACACATGCAATGTACCCGAACTTTTTTTAGAATTTAACTTAATTGCAAACTTAAGTAACTTTGAAACAACGCAAGTAGCAACACTAACTAACGATTTATTTGCCGAACAAGCAGTTGAAGAAAGAGCAAGGCTTATTAAAGAATTACCAAAAACCGATTATTTTATAATTGTTAAAGGCGAACAAATACTTGCTTACGAAAACAAAATTTTAGAAAAACTAAAACAAGTAAACGATTTTACTCAAATTCAACAAATACAACCATTTGATTTAAAAAATGCAAGTCATTTAATTTTTTAAAAACTTTACAAAAATTTGCATTTGTACAATTAATAGTTTAAATTTGATTTAATAAAATAAAAATATTAAGCGTTGCTTAATGTTCTTCTGTATAACAAAACCTGAGAATTTTGCAAGCAGAAGGGCTGTATAAAGCAACACG
>Ga0209460_1000207_pt1 | contig 74949 bp, 39 predicted proteins | sample EBPBio132013_DNA_FD_185868 | JGI IMG/M metagenome (GOLD analysis project Ga0209460, IMG submission 185868) | Wastewater treatment Type I Accumulibacter community from EBPR Bioreactor in Madison, WI, USA - Reactor 2_5/13/2013_ DNA (SPAdes)... | ecosystem: Engineered > Bioreactor > EBPR >... | reverse complement strand
TGGTGCTGAAGTACAAACTGCCGCTTATTGGGTACGCCACATTCGCGAAGCGGTGCGTTTCGGCGACTCGGTGGCTGCGCTGCACGAAATGGGCTGCAATTTCTTCTTGGAAGTCGGCCCCGGTTCAACGCTGCTCGGTATGGGCCAGCGCTGCCTACCAGAGTTAAGCAGTTCGGCGCATTGGCTGTCATCCCTACGTAAGGGGCAAAATGACTGGCTGCAAATCCTCAACAGCCTTGGTGAATTGTTCGTTCATCAAGCACCTGTCGATTGGGCAGCAGTCGAGCATGGATATGCCCATCAGCGGATCGTACTACCGACGTATCCCTTCCAACGCGAACACTACTGGATTACCACATCGACTTCAAACCGGAAATCACGGTCGAACAACACGGATCATTATCACCCGCTGCTCGGTAAGCCCATGCGTTCGCCACTGGTTAAAGAAACGATCTTTGAAACCAACGTTAGCGTCGATTACCCGGCCTTTATCACCGATCACCGCGTTTACGGGTCAGTCGTGTTTCCAGCAACCGGCTATCTGGAGATGGCACTTGCGGCGGGTATGACGCTTCGAGAAGGCGCTCAAACCATCCGTAATCTGTCTATTCAAGAAGCCTTTATTCTGCCAGACACAGGCGAACGTTCTCTGCAAATGGTCATGCTGCCCGACCAAAACGGCAACACCGAATTCAAAATTGTGAGTGTGCAAGACACAGGTTCATCATGGAAGATGCACGCCGCCGGTCAGATCGCCAGCCAACCCGCGCCCGCTTCTACCGTGACTACCCTTCGTGAACTTCAATCGCAGCCGCGCGATACTGTAGCTGTTGACCAATACTATCAACAGTTGTTCGACAGCGGCTTGAATTACGGCAAAACCTTCCAGTGTATAACGGGCTTATGGGTTGATCGCGATAATCGAAATGTCTTAGGCCAGATCCATATTGCTGCCGATGCTTCTAAAGGTTACTACCTGTTCCCCGGCTTGATCGATGCGTGCTTCCAACTTTTGGGCGCAATGTTGTCGTCCGAGGACAGCGTTTATCTACCGGTGTTGATGGAAGAATTCTCGTTCAACGGGCTGGCGACAACCGACCTCTGGGCATACGCGACTGTTCGCAACGACGAATTGCATGGTGAGACCTTAACCGCCGATCTCTCGTTCTTTGATCTGAGCGGGAACCTCATTGGCGAGCTAAACGGTTTACGCTTGAAGAAAGCTACCCGCCAAACACTCGAACGCCTCATGCAGCCTTCCTACGACGAATGGCTGTACGAAGTCGATTGGAAGCCCATTCAACTCGCGGATACAAACACATCCGGCGAGTGGCTTATTCTCGCCGACCAGAGTGGTACCGGTGAACAATTGGCGGCTGAACTGCAAACGCGCGGCGCATCTCGCAGTGATGTGGTCTACGTGGATGGAAACGCGACATCAGTTGAATACTTTGACAACCTGCTCAATCAAGCAGTCTATCGCGGAGTGATTTCCCTTTGGGCGCTCGATATGCAGGTACCCGAAAAAGCAGTTGATACGACTCCTTACCTGAACACGCTGCACCTCACACAAGCACTTGCTAAACGTGGCGATGCCGCTCCGAGCCTAACCATCATCACCCGCAACGCCCAGCAAGCGACGATTGCCGATGTTCAAATTCAGGTTGAACAATCAGCGCTATGGGGGTTGGGACGTGTCATCGGTCTCGAACAGCCGACAGCGTGGCATGGTTTGATCGACACCGACTCAAGTACCCCTATTTCACTGCTTACTCAAGGCGTTTTGCAAACGGATAGCGAGAGCCAACTCGCCCTTCGTGGGGAGATCGCTTACAGTGCGCGCCTCACGCACAGTACACATAAGCAATCAGCAGTCAAAGGTAGCCCTGTTGAGTTGATAACAACGGCTCCCGGCATTCTCGACAATCTAGAGCTTATACCCCTCACACGTCGTTCACCGAGCGCGGGTGAGATCGAAGTACAAGTTCTCGCTTCCGGCCTCAACTTTCGCGACGTACTCAATGCGTTGGGTATGTATCCCGGTGTCGCGCCGCTCGGTAACGAATGTGCGGGCATAATTGTGGGTATTGGCGAAGGCGTAAGTGGGTTTGCAGTCGGTGACGAAGTGATCGCGCTTGGCAGCGGCACCTTCAAGTCCTATGTAACCGTCACAGCCGATCAAGTCTTCCACAAACCGGCAACTCTGACTTTTGCCGAATCGGTTAGTGTACCGACGACCTTCTTAACCGCCGCCTATGGTTTGAACCATCTCGCGAATGTCCAGCCGGGGCAGCGCGTACTCATCCACTCGGCAGCGGGTGGCGTGGGTATGGCAGCCGTCCAACTGATGCAGCGTGCCGGGGCAGAAATCTTCGCTACGGCAGGCAGCCCAGAGAAACGCACCTTCCTTGAGCGTATGGGTATCCAGCATGTGATGAACTCGCGCACCTTAGACTTCGCCCAAGAGATCATGACGATTACCAACGGCGCAGGTGTAGACGTAGTTTTGAACTCCCTATCCGACGAATTCATACCCAAGAGCCTATCGGTACTTGCGCCCAACGGCGTTTTCCTCGAAATCGGCAAGCGTGGTGTGTGGGCTGACGAACAAGTTTCGGCAGCCTACCCAACGGTTAAGTATCACCTTTATGACCTTGTGCAAGAACTCGACAAAGATCCTGAGTCGGTTTGGTCTCTGCTGCATCAACTTTTAGCAGACTTGGGGAGTGGCGCATTAAGCCCGCTGCCCACGCAAACCTTCCCTATCGAAAATGCAGTCGAAGCCTTCCGACATATGGCACAGGCGAAGCATATTGGTAAGGTGGTCGTCACGCATCAACCCGCGAAGGCGATTGGCGAACTTATCCATAGCGAAGCCACTTACCTCATTACAGGTGGTTTGGGCGGGTTAGGTCTAAAAGTTGCGGATTGGATGGTTGAACACGGCGCACGAAACCTTGTTCTGTTGGGTCGCAGCACGCCATCTGAAGCGGCACAAACGTATCTCCAACAATGGCATGACTGTGGCGCATACGTTCACGCCGTACAAGCGGATGTCAGCAACCGTGAACAAATGGCGGACATCATCAATACAATCAGCCAGTCTATGCCACGACTGCGGGGGATTATCCACGCGGCAGGTATCGTGGATGATGCGCTACTCGTCAATCAGAATGACGAGCGATTTGAACGGGTTCTCGCACCTAAGGTACAAGGCGCTTGGAACCTGCATGAACTGACCAAGAAATCGACTCTCGACTTTTTCGTCTTATTCTCTGCCGGTGCTGCCGTTATGGGATCATCCGGTCAGGGTAACTACGCCGCTGCGAACGCCTTCTTGGATGGCTTGGCTCACTACCGCCGCACTCAGGGCTTACCGGCACTTAGCATTAACTGGGGCGCATGGTCAGAAGTCGGCATGGCAGCCGCCCTCGGCGACCCATATCAGCAGCGTTTTGCCGCGCAAGGCATCAGCAGCATCTCGCCTACAAACGGCGTAAAAGTGTTGGAACATCTCATGGTCAACCATGCTGTTCAAATGCTGGTTATGCCTGTCAAATGGGATGTCCTCGCTGGACAATTCTTGAACGGCGTAGTGCCACCATTCCTGTCGCTCGTGGCACAAGTCACCAAAACAGCAGCGCCCAGCACAAACAGAACAGCAGCGTCCGAACCCAGTTTGCGCTCACGCCTAGAAGCCAGCACGACCGCCGAACGCCGCGATGTTTTGGTGGCGGCGATCCGCGAGCAGGTCGAAAAGGTGTTGGGGTTGAACGCCTCTCATAATATTGGGCTGCGGCAGGGACTTATGGAAATGGGTATGGACTCGTTGATGGCTGTTGAACTGAGTAACCGCCTCAAAGCTCTTACTGGACAATCCCTTCCGACTACATTAGCATTTGAATACCCAACTATTCATGCACTCGCCGATTATCTGGAACAAAATGTTCTTTCAGATCTGATGACAGAACCTGAGGCCGCGCCTACTTCCCAACCCAACATCGAAGAAAAACTCCTTGCGGAACTCGAAGCGCTTTCCGACGACGAAATCGAATCTTCCGTCCTAGATGAACTGAAAAAAGCCGGGTACTAGAGAAAATCACATGACTAATTCACCAATCGATAGTCAGGATCAATCGACACTTAAGCGTGCATTGTTCGCGCTTAAGGATATGCGCGCAAAACTTGATCAAATCGAGCAAGGTAAAACGGAACCGATTGCGGTCATCGGTATGGCGTGCCGCTTTCCCGGAGAGGCCAATACACCGGATGCTTTCTGGGATTTACTCCATGAAGGACGCGAAGGCGTTGCGGAAATGCCCACAGATCGATGGGATGTTGATTCGTTTTACAGCCCTGATCCCGAAGCACTCGGCAAGATGATTTCGCGGCGCGGCGGGTTTCTGAAGGGGATTAAGGAATTTGACCCACAATTTTTTGGCATCTCGCCCCGCGAGGCGATTACCCTTGATCCACAGCAGCGTCTACTGCTCGAAACATCGTGGGAAGCGTTGGAAAACGCGGGGTACGCCCCCACATCACTGGCCGAAAGCCAAACCGGTGTCTTTGTTGGGGTTAGCAGTTCGGAATACCTTCAATTCAACCTCACGCACGAAAACATCAAGAATGTTGACCCGTATATGGGTACCGGCGGCATGCTTAGTGTCACTGCCGGACGTATCGCCTATGTCCTTGGGCTGCATGGCCCCACCATCGCGCTTGATACGGCCTGTTCATCATCTTTGGTCACCATTCACATGGCTTGCCAGAGCTTACGCAGCCGCGACTGCGACCTTGCCCTCGCGGGTGGCGTAAATATTATGCTGATGCCGCTTGCCAATGTGTACCTGTCGAAAATGGGTGCGCTCGCACCGGATGGACGCTGCAAAGCATTCTCAGCGAATGCTAATGGCTTCGTTCGGAGTGAAGGCTGCGGTATGGTCAGCCTTAAGCGCTTGTCGGACGCACAAGCCGACGGCGATCACATTCTCGCTGTCATTCGCGGTACTGCTATTAATCATGACGGTCGCAGCAGCGGGCTAACCGCACCGAACGGTTTGGCACAACAAGCCGTCATTGAACTGGCGATGGCGGATGCTGGCGGGTTACAACCGCATCAAATCAATTATGTCGAAGCACACGGCACAGGTACACCCCTTGGCGACCCGATTGAGGTTCGCGCGTTAGCAGCCGTACTCTGCAAAGACCGTCCGAAAGACAATCCGCTGATGCTGGGGTCGGTAAAAACCAATATCGGTCATCTGGAGTCAGCCGCTGGTATCGCGTCCTTCATCAAGACCGTCCTTGCCCTTCACCACAAAGAGGTTCCCCCTCATCTTCATTTGGATGGTTTGAACCCGCATATCGACTGGGAGAACTTGTCCATCGATATTCCAACTGAGCCAACTGCATGGGTGAATACAGGCGAACCACGGCGAGCGGGTATTAGTGCCTTTGGCTTTAGCGGCACGAATGCCCACATTATTGTGGAAGAAGCCCCCGCACAGCCGGAAACCGCTCCAGTCCAGAATGAACGCCCCGTACATATCCTAACACTCTCTGCTAAAGCTGCGAGCGCCCTACCGCGTCTGGCACAGCAGTACGCCGATTATCTCGATGCGAACCCCGAAGTCGCCGTCGGTGATGTTGCCCTGACGACCAACGTGGGACGCTCCCAGTTTGGTCACCGTGCGGCTGTGGTTGCTGATACGCATGAGCAGCTTCTTGAACGGCTAGGTGCGCTCAAGAACAATGAAACTGGTACGGGAATTGCCTCCGGCTGGAGTGAAGAAGACAATCCACCAAAGATCGCTTTCCTGTTCACGGGACAAGGGTCGCAATATGCGGGTATGGGGCGTGAGCTTTACGAGTCGCAGCCCGTTTTCCGCGAAGCGCTCGATCAGTGCGCTGCCCTACTCGACCCACAGCTTCCGCAGCCACTGTTGTCGGTCATATATGGCGAAAGCGAACTCCTTAACGACACACGCTATACCCAACCCGCGCTGTTCGCTTTGGAATACACCTTAGCGATACTCTGGCAATCGTGGGGTATCGTACCGTCTGCGGTCATGGGTCACAGCGTCGGTGAATACGTTGCGGCGACAATTGCTGGCGTATTCAGCTTGGAAGATGGTCTCAAGCTCATCGCTGCCCGTGGTCGCCTCATGAGTGCGCTGCCTGCTGGCGGGCAAATGGTCGCTGTCTTAGCCGACGAGTCGGTTGTTAAGACAGCGCTCCAAGGTTACGAGCAGTCGGTTTCAATTGCTGCTGTCAACACATCATCCCAGATTGTAATCTCGGGTGCTGGCTCAAGCATAGAAGCCATCGTCGCCAAACTTCAATCCAACGGCATCAAAACCCGCACGCTGACCGTTTCTCACGCTTTCCACTCGCCGCTTATGCAGCCGATGTTGAAGGATTTTGAGGCCGTCGCCAGCCAAATTCGTTATACACCGCCCAAAATTCGTCTCATTTCGAACGTAACAGGTCAGGCCGCAGGTGCAGAGATCGCAACCGCTTCCTACTGGGTCAAACATATTTCGGCTCCGGTTCACTTTAGCCAAGCCATCCACACCCTCGATCAACTGAATTTTGGCGTTTATGTCGAAGTCGGGCCGGGAACGACGCTAATTGGTATGGGGCAGCAGTCGCTACCCGAAAATTCTGCCGCTTGGTTAGCGACCCTTCGCAAAGGCCAATCGGATTGGCGACAGGTCGCTGACACACTCAGCCAGCTTTTTGTACACGGGGCAAATGTTGATTGGAAAGCATTCGAACAAGGTTACAACCACAAGCGTATTCCCTTGCCGACCTACCCCTTCCAACGGGCAACCTACTGGAACACAACAGCGAGTCAGTCGAAGAACAGCCGCGCCCACAGCCGTCGCGCCTCCAATTCAGCCCATCCGCTGCTGGGTCAGCGCTTACCGTCGGCTTCGCGCGACATTCTGTTTGAGAATGAACTGAGCATCAGTGACTTCCCATACATCAAGGATCACCGTGTTTTTGGTGCGATAATCATTCCGGGTGTGACCTATATGGAGTTGGGTTTAGCCGCCGCACGGGAGATCCTTACCAAAGGTCAGTACGCCGTCGAGAATTTGAATCTCTATGACCCTCTCATTCTGACAGAAGGCAGCAGCCCTCTCATTCAAGTTGTCGTCTCTAAGGACAACGCGAACAAAGCGTCGTACCAAGTTTTCAGCCTCGCTGAAGACGGCGAACAAGAGGATAGCTGGGTACTTCACGCGAGTGGGGACATCCGGTCTGAGCAGCGAGCAGTCGCTACAGCAGAACCGTTGGCAAATGTTCGTGCCACCGTCGATCAACCGATCAGCTTAGATGGTTACTACGATCATTTGAAAGTCACTGGCCCAGAATATGGTACGGCCTTCCAAGGGATGAAGCAGCTCTGGCTTAAACCAGCCGAAGCGCTCGGTTATCTCGAAGCGACACTTCCGTCGCGCGACACCGCAGGTTATCTGCTGCATCCTACCTTCTTAGATGCGTGTCTCCATCCATTGGATGGTGCTTTAAGTGATGATCTTTATGCACACAACACGGATATTTACCTGCCCGTCGGCCTTAAGCGCTTATCAAGTTATGGGGTGGTTGACGGTGACGCATGGAGCCACGTTCGGGTTAAAGCTGAAAACGGCATTGAAGCCATTGGTGAAAGTTTTGAGGCCGATATTCAAATTTACAGCGCTAGCGGCCAGTTGGTTGCTGAAATCGAATCGATGTACTTCAAACGGGCTACACGGGAAAGCGTACGCCGTGCTTTGGAACGGCGGCAGGAAAACGTCCAATACGAAATTTCATGGGCTGGGGCACCGCTGTCGTCACTTAACCAACCGGAAAGCAGTCGATGGCTCATTCTGGCTGATCGCGAAGGCATCGGTGAGCAATTAGCTGCACATCTGGATACGCTTGGAAACGCCGTTGACCTGATGCATGTTGACGAATCGGGTCACGTTCCCAGCGTGGACACGCTGAAGGCAGCCATCAATAAGCAGCCTTATCAGAATGTTGCCCATTTGTGGTCATTAGATGCTTCCATTGCTGATCTAGAGCGGGCGCAAGCACTCAGCACGGCTAGCTTACTCCATACGGTACAGGCAATTACCAGCGCAGAAACACCAGCGCGGCTGTGGGTGGTTACGCAGAACGCAACCGCCAACAACCCCGCACAAGCCGCCACATGGGGTTTGGGACGTGTGATCGCTAATGAGCATCCTGAAATCTGGGGCGGGTTGATTGACCTGCAAGGTTCTAAGGCGGAACTGGATTTGCTCACCCAGCATCTGACCAACCCTGACCGTGAGAAACAAGTCGTTCTGCGCGATGGTGAACGTCTAGCGGCACGTCTCGTCCCGATAACAGCCTCGGCGGAAACTTTCGAACTCCCTGCTGGCGAACGTTTCGAACTTGATGTCAGCGAACGTGGTATCCTCGAAAACTTGTATATCCGCCCGGCGGAACAACACACGCTCGAAGCCAATGAGGTTGAGATTCGGGTATTCGCCAGCGGCTTGAACTTCCGCGATGTTCTCAATGCGCTGGGCATGTACCCCGGTAATGCCGGTTCATTGGGAACGGAAGCTGCGGGCGTGGTCACAGCCATCGGCGAAACTGTGAGTCATGTGACTATCGGCGACGAGGTTCTCGTTCTCGGCAACGGCACGTTCCGCAGTCACGTTGTCGTTAAGTCGAATATGGTGTTCCATAAACCGCGCAACCTGAGCATGGCGGAAGCGGTTACCATCCCAACGACCTTCCTCACGGCGTACTATGGCTTTTACCGCCTCGCGCACCTCAAAGCGGGTCAGCGCGTCCTTATCCATGCGGCAGCAGGTGGTGTCGGTTTAGCGGCGGTACAACTCGCCCTGCGAACGGGTGCCGAAATATTCGGTACCGCAGGCAGCCCAGAAAAACGCGCCTTCCTGAAGTCCATCGGAGTTCATCATGTCCTCAATTCGCGTACGTTGGATTTTGCTGATGAAATCATGTCAATCACCAATGGCGAGGGTGTTAACGTCGTATTGAACTCGCTCGCCGGAGAATTCATCCCCAAGAGCTTATCGGTTTTGGCGAATGGTGGATGCTTCCTCGAAATTGGTAAACAAGGGGTGTGGAGTCCTGAGCAGGTCGCAGCGCTGAACCCAACCTTGAGTTCCTACGTTTATGACCTTGCGGAAATTCTCTATACCCAACCGGGTGTCATCCAAGAAGATTTGGAAACCCTTCTAAGTGCCGCAGAAAAGGGTGAAATCCAACCGCTGCCGATTACCATCTTCCCGATGCAGTCAGCCATCGAAGCGTTCCGCTACATGGCACAAGCCAAGCACACGGGTAAAGTGGTCATCACGCAGGAAGATCCGGTCACAATTCACGAGAATGCTACTTACCTTATCACCGGCGGTTTGGGCGGCATCGGGTTGAAGGTTGCACAGCGCTTCGCCGATGCTGGGGCGAAACACCTTGTCTTGATGGGGCGGCGCGTGCCTTCACACGAAACCCAAGAACTCCTCGAAACGCTGCGGCAAAAGGGAATCGAGATCGTCATCGCGCAGGGTGATGTTTCGCAAATGGATGACCTCGCGCGAATGTTTGACGATATTCAACACCATATGCCGCCGCTGCGGGGTATCATCCATTCAGCGGGCAGCATCGACGATGGTATGCTCAACCAGCAAACGTGGTCACGGTTCGAGCGTATCCTCGCGCCCAAAATTCAGGGTTCTTGGAATCTTCACACGCTAACCAAGTCGACAGCGCTCGATTTCTTCATCATGTTTTCGTCGGTCGCCTCGGTCATGGGTTCCGCTGGTCAAGGCAACTACGCCGCCGCGAACGCCTTTATGGATACGCTGGCAGCACACCGCCGCTCGCAAGGGTTGCCCGGTTTGAGCATCAACTGGGGTGCGTGGTCAGAGGTCGGTATGGCATCGGCGATGGATACCCAACAGCAGCAGCGCCTAATCGACCAAGGACTAAACTTCATCAGCCCGGAACAAGGTCTATCCACCTTAGAGCAACTGCTCGACAGCAAACGCAGCCAAATTGTGGTCATGCCGGTCAACTGGCAAAAGCTGATGTCCCAGTTCCGCGAAGTACCACCATTGCTCTCAGCCTTCGAGCAGCTTGCTACTGAAAAAGGCGCTACTGTGTCGAAGGAGATCTTCATCAACGAGCTCCGTCAAACCGAAGCGGAACAGCGCCAGCCTACTCTGCTTGGGTTCGTGCGCGAGCAAGTTGTGAAGGTACTCGGCCTCAACGCCACTCAAATACCGGATGACAACCAAGAACTCATCCAGATTGGTATGGACTCGCTGATGGCGGTTGAACTGAGCAACCGTTTCCGCACGCACTTCGAGCGGCCATTCGCGACGACCTTAGCGTTCGAACAGTCGAATATCACCGCCTTAAGCAACTACCTGTATGAAACGGTTGTCGTGCCGCTGTTCGCAGATGCGGTGGCTGAGACAAACCCCAACGGTTCCGGTGCTGTTGACGATATGGACGCAGCACAACTCCTTTCCAATATCGACAACCTCTCGGACGAAGACGTTGAAAACCTGCTTCGTCAAATGCAAGCCGAACAAGGAAGCAATCCATGAGTGACAAGATCGAACGCGGCATCAAGGATTTATCACCCGAAGAAAAACGGGCGCTCCTTGCTAAACTCCTTGCCGAGAAAGCGTCACAAAACAAATCCGAATACGCGCTGTCTTATGGGCAGCGCGCATTGTGGTTCATCCATGAACTCGCGCCGGAAAGTACCGCTTACCATATCGGCACATCCTATCGCGTCACCGCGACTGTCAACATCGACGCACTCAAGCACGCGGTACAAGCGGTCATTAACCGGCAGCCGACCCTCAGAACCACCTATGTTCAGCGGGATGACCGTTTGGTTCAGATCATCCAACCACAAACGGATGCCCCATTTGAACACGTTGATGCGTCCGGTTGGGATGAGGCTGAACTCTATCATCAGGTCGTTCAGTCAAGCGAAGAACCGTTTGACCTGCTCAATGGGCCGGTCATCCGGTTTGTGCTTTTTACCAAAGCGCCGACTGAGCATGTTCTACTCATCACGATTCACCACATCGCTTTTGACGGCTTCTCGCTGTTCCCGCTGCTGACCGACTTAAAAGCGGCCTATAGCACTGCGGCGGCAGGTGGAACACCAGCCCTTCCTCCACTCAAATTGACTTACCTTGATTATGTGGATCAACAAGCGAAACTACTCGCGTCCGAAAAAGGCCGCCAACTCAAGGAGTACTGGTTAAAGCAGTTAGAAGGTGAACTGCCTGTTCTTAACTTGCCAGCCGATTTGCCTCGTCCACTCATCCAAACCTATAACGGCGCAACCGTTGAGCGGTTTATCGAGCCGGAGCAAACCGCACAGCTCAAGCAGTTTGCGATGAGCGAGAGTGTGACGCTCTTTATGGTCATGCTAGCCGTTTTTCAATCCTTGCTCCACCGCTACTCCGGCCAAAATGATGTCCTGATCGGCACACCGAACTCCAATCGTGATGTGACCGAATTTGGTGATGTCGTTGGCTACTTTGTAGATCCGCTCGTCTTGCGTTCAACCGTGGAGGCAGGGGGGGCCTTCCGTGGTCTGCTCGCCCAGACGCGCAAAACCGTGCTGGATGCACTTTCCCACCAAGGGTATCCCTTCATGCTGTTGGTAGAGGAATTGGTGTCCGCACATGACCCCAGTCGTTCACCTCTATTCCAAGTCACCTTCAATTTGCACAGCATGAGCCGCATTGAAAGCAGTCTGATCCGTTCACCGGGCGATGCAGCAGCCGCGAATACCCTGAGTCTTGAAGCGTACAAAATCCCCCAAGAAGAAGGTCAGTTTGACCTGATGCTCGAGGTGATCGAGACCCAAAATGCGCTGTGGGTTGGCTTCAAATACAACACCGATCTCTTTACAAAAGAGACTATTGACCGGATGGCGGGTCACTATATCACGCTGCTCAACGCTGCCTTAGCCCAACCGGAAACACCACTTGCACAACTTCCCTTACTCTCGGAAGTTGAACGCCGGCAAATCCTCACCGAATGGAATGCAACACAACTCACTTACCCGATGGACAAATGCGTTCACCAGTTATTTGAGGAACAGGTGCAGCGCACGCCGGACGCGGTTGCCATCTATTTCGAGGATCAAAACCTCACTTATGACCAACTCAACCGCCGCGCCAACCAACTTGCCCACCATCTCCGAGGTTTGGGCATCGGCTCTGACAAAAAAGTCGGTATTCATGTCGAACGTTCTCTCGATATGATGGTTAGTCTATTCGCCGTCCATAAAGCGGGCGGTGGGTATGTTCCGCTCGACCCAACATACCCTGAAGAGCGCGTGGCCTTCATGCTGGAAGATGCACAGGTCGCGGTTCTGCTGACACAGGAACATAACCTTCAGCGGCTGCCAGCAACGAACGCACAAGTCGTCTGTATCGACCGTGATTGGACGACAATCGCCCAGCAACCGGATAGCAATCCGACCAACCAAACCCAACCGCAAAACCTATGCTATATGATTTACACTTCTGGCTCGACCGGTAAGCCTAAGGGCGTGATGATTGAGCATCGGAACGTGGTCAACTTCTTCACAGGGATGGATCCAATTATCCCACATCAGCCAGCAGGGATCTGGTTAGCGGTCACCAGCACATCGTTCGACATTTCGGTGCTAGAGTTGTTCTGGACGCTGACACGCGGCTTCACGGTAGTGGTTTTGGCTGACTACACAACCGATACACCTAAAGCTGTCGAATTCTCGATCCATGCGCTGATCGACCGCTACAGGGTCACACACCTGCAATGCACGCCCGCGATGGCGGATATGCTGCTGGTCGCAAGTGACTCAGCGGCAGCCCTCGGTAAGCTGGAGACGATGCTGGTTGGTGGTGAAGCACTCAGCCTGAGCCTCGCAACCCGCCTGCACGAACGGGTGAAGCGTGACCTGATTAATATGTATGGGCCGACCGAAACGACCATCTGGTCATCGACTTACCGCGTTGATGAACCTACACTCAACGTTCCCATCGGCAAGCCTATTGCTAACACGAGCATGTATATTCTTGATGCACATATGCAGCCTGTACCGGTCGGGATTGCGGGTGAACTGTTTATCGGTGGCGCAGGTGTGGTACGCGGCTACTGGAACCGCCCCGAACTTACAGCAGAACGCTTCATCCTTGACCCATTCAGCATACAATCCGGGGCAAGGATGTACAAAACCGGCGACCTTGCCCGTTACCTACCGGATGGGAATATCGAATTCCTCGGTCGCAACGACTTTCAGGTCAAAATTCGTGGTCATCGTATCGAACTTGGTGAGATTGAAACGCTGCTCGACCATCACCTTGCTGTCCAAAAAGCGGTTGTTATCGCGCGTGAAGATGTCCCCGGTGACAAACAGCTAGTGGCCTATCTCATCTTGAATAATGGTCAGCAAGCCGAGGCAGCAGACTTCCGCAATCACCTGCGCGAAACGCTGCCGGAATATATGATTCCGTCGGCATTTGTGACGTTAGATGCCTTTCCACTTACGCCTAACCGCAAGGTTGACCGCAAAGCGCTGCCCATACCTGAAGTGCAGAAGCGGGCTGAGGTGGAAACTGAGCTGCTACCGACCAAGCCGATGGAAGTCACGATTGCGAACATTTGGCGCGACATCCTCAAGGTGGATAGCATTAGTATCTATGACAACTTCTTCGATCTTGGTGGGCATTCGCTACAGGTCATGCAGGTCGTCACACGTTTGGAAAGCGAGACCGGCATCAAAATCAATCCAGTTACGATGCGGATGCAAACCCTCAGCCAACTCGCGTTCGCGGTCGAAAATGAGGTGGCAAACCCGACACCCGTTCAGGCCGAACCTGCCCGCCCACAAAAAGGCTTATTTGGCTCGTTCAAGCGATTCGTTACAGGCAAACAAGATAAGGGATAACCTTGACACCACAAATACTGCCCGGTGAAAACATAGAAGCCTTTTATTTCGGTGGGGAAGATAAGCCACTGTTCGGCATTTACCATGTCCCACCTAAAGCTAGCACCCGCAGTCATGGCGTGCTGCTGGTTCCTTCGATTGAGCAGGAAGCCATTCGTGGTCATCGGGCGTACCGACAGCTTGCTATTCGTCTCTCGCGCTTGGGTTTTCCAGTCATGAAGTTTGATTACTGGGGAACGGGCGATTCCAAAGGCGATGGCGCGATTAAGGGACTGGCGCAGTGGCAGTCGGATATCGCAGCCGCGATTGCGGAACTGAAGCAGCGCAGTAAGGTGGATAAGGTTTGCCTCGCAGGGCTGCGGTTAGGGGCAGCCTTAGCTGTTTTTACCGCAGAGAAAACGCCGATTGAGGGGTTGGCCTTATGGGAACCGGTCATTAACGGCGAAAGTTATGTCGAAGCGCTGGCGGGATGGCATCAGGATAAGCTGCGCTACTTCCTTAGTGATATGCCTGATTTCGATGTGAACACCCAACCGACCGAACTCCTTGGCCTGACTATCAACAAAGCGTTTGTGGATGACCTGCGGAAAATCGACCTTCTCAAAATCCAGCAAGTATCCGCGAAGAAAATCGTAATCGTCGAGCATCAAGAACAGCCGGAAGTGGCAGCCTTCAGGACGCACCTGCAACAGTGGTCTTCGGACATTCAGCACCGGACGGCAGATGACCCGCGCGTGTGGACGGATGACCCCGACAAAGCGCTTGTACCCAACCAAATCTTACAAAACCTCGTCAATTGGTTTTCGGAAAACTTCAAATGAAAGAAAATGTTGTCCTCCTCGGCACGAATCAGAATCTCGTCGGGGTGGTTACTGAACCCGACCAAACACCCGCAGCCAATATGCCAGCCGTCATCCTGTTTAACGCTGGGCTTACCCATCGTGTCGGGCCGAACCGCATATATGTTAAGCTCGCCCGTTACCTGACCGAAAAAGGTATGGTCGTACTACGATTTGACCTTTCCGGCGTGGGTGACAGCAGCGTTCGCACCGACGTGACCAGCATGGAAGCTGGCGTGATGGACGACGCGAAGCACGTTATGGACTATCTGGAACGAACGCGCGGTACCAAGCAGTTCTTCTTGATGGGACACTGCGGCGGTGCGCTCACTTCATTGGGTATCGCGACGATTGACCCGCGTGTCATCGGCATTGTGATGATTAACGCGGAAGGTGGCGATACGCAGTGGGATGAATACGACCGCAAGCGGAAACTTTCGGCCTATTACGAGAATTACTATGGGCGAGGCGCACTGACCAGCTCGGAAAAGTGGAAGAAAGTGCTGACAGGCAAAGCATCTTACGGCAGCATTCTGCGTAACATTTTCGTGAACATCCTGTGGCACCGAATTTCGGCTACGTTCTTTAAGCTCAAGAAAACGCTATTCGCTAAACCGGAAGCGCTGACCCGACCTGAAGTGGCAGCCTTATTCGCGAATATCCCCTCACTGGTTGAGCGAAAGACCCAAATTCTGATTATCTACTCGCAGGGGAGTTCGGGGTTAGAACGTACCCAACTACTGCTACGCGATGTTCGCAAGAAGATTGGCGACTCGCCACGCTTTAAGCTGGAAGTGATGCCGCGCTGCGACCACACCTTTACGATGATCGACAGCCAGCAGCGGTTGTACCATATGATTGCTGATTGGTGCTTCGCTAACAAACCGACAACCACTTAGCAGTTCTGTCGAACTGCACAAACTGCACATTAATCGCAAAATTCCGCTGAAATGACAGGCGGCACATTCCCGTGTATCCGCCGATTTGTCATTTTATGTCGGCGGGAGTGAGGGAGCGCGGCGCTGAAATTTCGCATTTCGGCGGATTGCTCTCCTAATACCACCGCCGTGCAACATTTGCAGTTGCATAGCGGGTGTGAGGGAGCATTTCGCCGAGTGTAGTTGCAAGTTGCAAGAAAAGGCAAATACAAGATTCAACCACAGAGGCACAGAGGACACAGAGATGAATGCAGAGTCATTCATTTAAACCGCCAAATCGCCATCCGCAGGAGGCTTCGCACCGAACGCCAAGAGAGGTAGGACTGCCTTAAGTCGTGGATGATTATTTTAAGCCCTCACCCCCACGATGGTACGTTCGCAGGCTCACTCCACCATCAGCCTCTCCCTCAGGGCGAGGGGAGAAAAGACCGAAAGACAGCTTAAAACAATGCTCTTCCGCTTGAAAATTCGTCTCCACCGTTTAGTGTGGTGCTACCCCAAGAGAACACAAGAGATATTATAGCACAAAAATTCTTATGTGATGGTTAGAGTTTTCAAACTTTGGGGATTAGTTCGACAAGTCGGTTGGCGGTGATTTGGAGAATACAGGACGTAAGACAGGAACGGTCTGGGAGGAGTCATACGGGAGGGACATAGACCCTCCCCTACGAGAAGAAACGATTTTGTTTGGTGGTCACGCGGATGAGGCAACCTCATTCCTACATCAGAAATCGATTACAGGCCGAGTTTCTTGGCAAGTAAGTCGGCGAGATCATCCTCTGACATATCATCCAGTTCATCAGGAAGCGCCCCGGTTGGTGCGGGTGTTTCGGCAATAGGTTCGGCCTCGACAGGCGCGGTTTGGAGCAAGCCGAGTTTCTGCTGTAAGAAGCCAGCAAGTTCCAAGATGGTCGGGTAGTTGAAGGTTAACGTCGAGGGTAAGGACTGCTCAACCGAGGTTTCCAAGCGTGTCTTGAGTTCGACCGACATCAACGAGTCCATGCCCATATCGAACAATCCCTGCTCAACGTCGATGCTGCTTGCATCAGCAACGCGCAGCACGAGTGCCGCCTGAGCGCGAATATGCTCGATCAACAGGTCAAGCTGGGCTTCCGGTGCGACCGATGACAAGCGTTCGAGCAAGTCGGATGATTTGGCGGCTGGCTGGGCAGTACGAGCCGGTTGGCGGGTTGAGCCGACCAACTTCAAGAATGGGCGTTCACGCCGCGCCTCATAAACCGCCTTCAGACGTTCCCACTCGACGGCGGCTACCGCAAGCTGTGTACGGTCGGTTGCGCCGAGGAAGTCGCCCATGATTTGAAGCGCCTGTTCGAAGGGCATCCGGTCGAGACCGGATTGCGAGACAAACTCTTTTTCCTCGGCTGAGGCGACACGCATGATGTCCCACGTTCCCCAGTTGATGCTGAGGGCGGGTAAGCCAAGCTGATGGCGGTAATGGGCAAAGGCATCCAAGAAAGCATTCGCCGCCGCGTAATGACCAAGCAAGCGTGAACCCCACAGCGCGGTAGTGGACGAGAACAGGACGAAGAAATCCAAGTTCAAGTGCTGTGTCAGGCGATGCAGCACCCACGTTCCAGCGATCTTCGGCTGGAACATGGCCTGTAGATTGGCTTCGGTCAGATCAGCAATCGCCGTATTGTTCTGGTCAGCCGCCGCGTGAATTACGCCACGGAGGGCGCTACCGATCTGCTCGAACAAGCGCGTCATGCTCGCTTCATCGGCTACATCTACAGCCGCGACGGTTACGGATGCGCCGAGTGCTTCTATGGCGCGTATGCTGGCGACGTGCTGTGCCGCACGACTATCCGGTGCGAGGTCATCCCATGTTGAGCGGTCGGGCAATCCACTGCGGCTGGTCAGAACCAGATGCCCTGCTCCACGTTCTGCAAGCCACCGAGCGACATTCAGCCCTAAGCCGCCGAGCGCACCCGTTAATAAGTAAACCCCTTCACGCTGGAGGATGACCGGTTGAGACGGGACAGGTGTGCTGCGGACGAGCCGCGCGACATGCCGCTTCCCCCCCCGCCACGCGACTTGATCCTCGCCATCTGACTTTAGCACCTCGCTTAACAGATTATCGAGGTTTAAGTTAGCAACATCCAGATCGACCAACCCACCCCACAACTGCGGTTGTTCGAGGGCAATGACACGTCCCAAGCCCCACAGCGGTGATTGCGCTACAGTAACAGGGGTTTGATTATCGGCTGAGACCGCGCCGCGTGTGACCAACCATAAGGCGGGAGGTGCAACTTCATTCGAAGCGAGAACCGCCTGAGTTAGCCACAAGAGACTGCCGGACGTTTCCAGTTCAGCAGCTTGCAAATCGGCGGCTGAGAGCGAGGCAGCATCGGGCGTATCCAAGCTCCACAGGTAAACGACGCGGCTGCACGGCAACCCATTTAGCGAACGAACTTCATCCCATAGGCGGGTAAAATCGTCGCGGCGGTTGAGGTTCACGACCCAACGGTCACCGGCTAGACGCTGGAAGCTAGCGCCAGCGGTGACTATCAGTGGATGTGTGCCATGTTCAGCCAAACGTTCAGCAAAGACCGCGCCAATACCGGTTGTATCGGCAAAAACCAAACTGTTCGAGGTTGGCGTTGCAAGCCCGATGTTCGCGCTCGGTTGTGGTGCGCGAGCGAGTATTATGGCCTGAGATGCCGCGATACCGGACTCATCGGTAACTGCTACCGCGTCTTTGAAGCCAGCCGCAGCCAACACGTGCTGCCAGCCTGATTGCGCCAAGAGTGGATACTGTGGACGCAGTGTGTCGTCAGCAAAGCGCCACCAACCTTCAGTGAGGCCAAAGGTCAGATCAACCCAACGCTGCGGCTGTGTGCCTTCGAGCAAGACCAGCAAGCCTTCCGGCGCGAGGGTTTGACGCACATTTTCCAACGTCTGCCGTAGATCGGTGGTGGCATGTAGGACGTTCGCTGCGATCACCACATCAAAGTAATCGGACGACAGATCTTGTTCGAAAGGATTGACCTCAATGTCGAGCAATTGGGTACGCAGCGCGGTATTACCACTAAAGGTATCCTCGGCGCGGTTTAAGAAGGCATTCGACAAATCGGTAAAGGTGTACTCGGTACGACTGGCATCCAACGCGGGCAGGACGTAAGCGGTGGTTGAACCTGTCCCTGCGCCGACTTCCAGAACCCGCAGCGAACGGCCTTGCGGTAAGTGCGATGCCGCTGTGGTAACGATCTGCGCCACCAACGTGTTATACACCTGAGCGAGGGGCGCATCACGATACAGACGCTCGGTTAGTTCCATCGAACCCTGCGGGAACAACAGCTCCAACGGGTCTTGTTGACCACGCAGCACCTCCGCCAAACGCGGGGCGCAGCGCACAAGGAGCGCCGCCTCCGCCCCATACTGCGGGAACTGTCTGATGAGCCGCTCAAGTTCTGCATCGGGAGATGATGACTGCGGTGTTTGAAGCACGCGCCAACCCTGCCCTTCGCGGGTTAGGAAACCATCCTGTGCCAAACTTTCGAGCAGCCAACCCAACAAGCGTTGATGCCGGGCGACCACGCCTAAACGCTCAGGCTGGATAACCTCGCCCACGCGAAGGTTAGCACCCAACGCGCTCAAGGTTTGGACGACATAGGTGGTGCTGATGCTGTTGAGTTCTTGAATGTAGGCTTCGTAACCGCGTACGTCATCACTGGAGGCAAGCTGACGCAATTCGGTGGATGCTGAGTCGGCCAATGTTTGCACCGGCGGGATAAAGCTCGCGGGGGTGATGGTGTGTACGGGTTCGGGGTGCGGTTGTACCGGCCATTCGACATCGTAGAGCCACTCGTTCAAGCGCTGCCGACCTTGCAGCAGGGCTGCCCGCGCCGCGCGTTTGAGCTGCAAGCCGTGGGCTACCGCGACCAGCGTGCCATCCTCGTTCAAGAGGTGGATACTGCCGGTTAGGATTTCCGGGCGTGTACCTTCGGGGAGCTGTAAGTCAACCGCTGCCCACAATTTCGCTTCCGGCGCGTGAAGCAGTTGGAAGTGGTCGATACCGATAAGCAGGTAAGCCGACCCCAAGTATTCGTCGAGCAAGGGTGCGCCTACGGCATGGAAACACGCATCCAGCAGGGCAGGATGGATGCCATACGAACGCGCCTCTTTGAGTAAATCGTCCGGCAGGTGAATTTCAGCTAAGGCTTGATCGGTTGTGTACCAGAGGTGGGTGATGCCCTTGAAATTGGTACCGAACTCCAAACCAAGCCCCGCGATAAGGCCATAATACTCGTCGCCCACAATCTGACCAGTACTTTGCGATTGGAAGGCAGCCGGATCGAGCGCTAAATCAACCGAAACAGACTGCGGGTCCAGTAATATGCTACCGCTGGCATGGCGCTTCCAACCACCGTCGCTTTCGCTAAACACCTCGAACTTCGAGCGACCGTTCGCTTCCGGCGACAGGATGGTTTGGAGGGTCAGCAAGCCGTCATCGGGCAAGATCAGCGCTTCATCAATTGAGAAATTTTCGACCGCGTACGGGTGTTCACCGAACGCCGCTTGAGCCGCCGCAAGCACCATCTCGATATAGGCCGGTGAGGGGAGAATAACCACATCGAAAATCCGGTGATGGCTGAGGAAAGCAGGATACTCGGCGCTCAACTGCGTCTCGAAAACGTAGTCGGTCATTGAAGGCGAACTCAGGCGCTGCCCGATGAGGGGGTGAGCGCTGCCGCCACGCACCGCGAGCTTCGGGGCGCTGGGGGTGAACCAGTAGCGTTCGCGCTGGAAGGGATAGGTGGGGACATCAACCTTACGGCGCGGGTAGCTGGCATCATAGGCACGCCAATCGACCGCTGCACCAGCGACATATAAGCCGCCCAAGCTGGTTAACAACTGAGTCCAGTCGTTCACGGTGTCCCGCAGCGACGGCAGCCAAACCACATTTGGCTCGGTGAGTTCGCGCTGCCCCATCCCGATCAAGGTAGGGTTCGGGCCGATTTCGAGGAAAACGCGCACGCCTTGCTCGTAAACGGTATGGAGCGCGTCGGCGAAGCGCACGGTCTGGCGGAGGTGCTGCCGCCAGAAGCGGGCGTTCGTGATTTCGGCACCGTTGACGGCCTTACCGGTTAAGCCGGATACCAGCGTGATTTCGGGTTCGTGGTAGGTGACGGTGGCAGCAATCGACTCAAATTCGTCCAAAATGGGATCAAGCAGCGGTGAGTGCGCGGCTTGGGCGACGGCGAGTTTGCGCGACTTGATCTTCTGGCTTTTGAGGGTTTCTAAGACGGCTGCGAGGGCATCCGGTACACCGGAAATCACGATGTTCGTCTCGCCGTTGATGGCGGCAACTGAGACACGGTTTGCGTAGGGCGCGACCGCTGCGGTGACGGTGGCTTCGTCACCAAAGACGGCGACCATTTCACCGGCTTCGGGGATGGCATCAAATAGACGACCACGGGCGGCGACGAGCTTCACGCCATCTTCGAGGCTGAACACACCGGCGATGACAGCCGCCGCGTATTCGCCCAAGCTGTGACCCATCATCACGGAGGGTTGGATGCTCCACGACTGCCACAGGCGACCTAAGGCGTATTGCAGTGCGAATAACACGGGCTGGGCGTACGTCATCTGGTTGAGCAGCGCACCATCCGCACCGTCGGCTTGGAATACGATCTGCCCCAAGCGGATGTTCAAGTAAGGCTGGAACAGGGCATCACATTCATCAAATGCCTGACGATAGGCGGCCTGTGTTTCGTACAGGTGACGGCCCATATCGACGTACTGAGAGCCGTGGCCGGTAAAGAGAAAGGCAACCTCCGGCGTAGATGATGCGCGTCCGGCTGTCACACGGTCAGACTGTTCTCCGGCAAGGTAGGCATCCAGCGCTGTACTCATTTCGCCAGCGGTTGCACCTGTCACGGCGAGGCGATGGGTGAAGGTGGCGCGGCTAGCGTGGGTGCTGTAGGCGAGATCAGCGGGTGATAATTCCGGCTGCGCTGATAAGGCATCGCGGAAGGCCACCGCGAACTGGCGAAGGGCGGATTCGCTGCGGGCAGAGAAGGCCAGCACATGCTTCGGGCGGTCAGCTTCGGGCAGTGGCGCGGTTTCAAGCTGCGGGGCGGCTTCCAGCAGGACATGGGCATTGGTGCCGCTAAAGCCGAAGGAACTCACACCGGCGACACGATGACCCTCGACTCCTTCCCACGACTGGACATTCTTGACGAGTTTGAGAGGGAGTTCATCCCACGGAATGTAGGGGTTGGGCTGATTGAGGTGCAACTGCGGGGGAATTTCCCCATGCTTCAACATAAGCACGGCTTTGATGAGGCCGCCGATACCGGCTGCTGATTCCATATGCCCCATGTTGGCTTTGAGCGAGCCGATGATGAGGGGGTTCCCGGTCGAATGCCCGACTCCTAGCGCCGCACCGAGTGCTTGGGCTTCAATCGGGTCGCCGAGCGATGTGCCGGTGCCGTGCGTTTCGACATAGCTCACTTCAGACGGATCAAGTTGGGCATCTGCCAGTGCCGCACGAATGACGGCGACCTGCGAAGGGCCATTGGGGGCGGTGAGGCCGTTGCTGCGTCCATCCTGATTGATGGCCGAGCCGAGAATGACGGCCAACACGTTATCGCCGTCTTCGATGGCATCACTAAGGCGCTTGAGGACGACTACGCCGCAGCCTTCCGCACGCACAAAACCATCGGCAGCCGCGTCAAAGGCTTTGCAGTGACCATCGGCAGCCATCATTCCAGCACGCGAGAGCATGATGGTTGAAAGTGGTGAGAGGATGGCATTCGTGCCACCCGCCAGCGCCATGCGGCACTCACCCCGGCGCAAACTTTGCACGGCGAGATGCACGGCGACAAGTGAGGATGAACAGGCGGTATCGACCGAGACGGCTGGCCCGTGCAACCCTAAAATATAGGAGACGCGGCCTGAGATAACACTGTGGGCGTTGCCAGTGGAGATATACATATCCCAATCGGAAGGGTCGCCAGCCGTTAGCATATTGCAGTAGTCGCTGTTACACACCCCGACGAACACGCCGGTTTGGCTGCCGTTCAGCGTGGGCGGCGCATAACCGGCACGTTCCAGCGCTTCCCACACGACCTCTAAGAGGATGCGCTGCTGGGGGTCCATCGTGATTGCTTCGCGGGGGGAGATGCCAAATACCTGCGGCTCAAAGCGATCAATATCATCAATGAAGCCGCCCCAACGTGTCGCGATTTTTGCCGGAGCATCGGGATCAGGGTCATAGTATGCGCCGACATCCCAGCGCGAGGCGGGGATTTCGGTAATCGCATCCGTGCCACTTCGCAGGAGTTCCCAAAAGGCTTCCTGCGAATTCACACCGCCGGGGAAGCGCATCCCCATGCCAACGATGGCAATCGGTTCGGACTTTGCGCGTTCGAGGTCTTCAACCTTCGATTGGAGTTCCATCGCCAGCAGCAGCAGCCGCTTGGGCGACATATCCTTAATTTGCTCGTAAAAGTCGGTCATTTTCGCTTCTTCATCCGTTCATTCAACAAACGGTCAACATCATCATCGGAAAGTTCGCTAATCGACTCAGCCATCTGACCGGAAGTCACCGGTTTCGGCGCTTCTTCTTCGGCGGTTTCACCAGCCACCAGCATCAACACATCTTTCCGCAGGTAATCGGCGATGGCCTCGACGGTCGGATAGTCAAAGACAAGTGTAGCAGGCAGCGGCCGTTTGAGGGCTAGGCCGCTGGTCAGGGCATTCCGCAGTTCGACCGCCATCAGCGAGTCTAGGCCGAGTTCGTTGAGCGGCATCCGCTCATCAATCGCACGGGCCGACTCCACACCCAATATCTTACGCGCACGTTCTTGAACATAACTGACCAGCATCGACCGCTGGCGTTCGGGTTTGGCGCTCGTCAACTGGCTCAACACTTCAGCGGTTGAGGATGATACCGACGCTGCCGAGCCGCCTGCGGAAGCTGCTATTTTCACCACTTTAGGCGCTTCAACCGGAATCTGGTCAGCTAAGAACGGCGGTTCATGGCCTGTAAAGGGCTGGAGGAACTTCGCCCACTGCATCGGTACCACACCGACCTGCGGCGCGGAACCCCGCATCAATGCACCGAGTATATCGAGGCCAGCGGCAGGGCTGATCGTACCGAAGCCGCGCTGTCCGGCGGTTTCGACCACGTTACGGTCTACCGCCGCGCCAACCTCCGACCACGCGCCCCAATTGATGCTCAAAGCGGGTAAGCCAAGTGCCTGACGATGGTATGCGAGGGCATCCTCGAAGGCGTTGGCGGCGGCATGGTTGGCCTGCCCCGATGACCCCAGCAGCGAGGCTACCGAGGAGAACATCACGAAGAAATCGAGCGGCAGACCCCACGTGGCGTTATGCAAGTACCACGCACCGTTGACCTTTGGCCCAAGTACGGTGGTAAAGCGTGACCAATCTTGATGCAGCAGCACGCCGTCATCCAGCAGCCCTGCGGAATGGATAACACCCCGCAGCGGTGGCATATTCGATTGGATACCGTCAATGACACGGGCAACGGCTGCCGCATTTGAAACATCCTCGCCGAAAACAGTGATTTGTACACCCCGCGCTTCCAACGCATTCAGGGTCGCCAATGCCGTTTCTTGCGGGGCGCTGCGTCCCATCAAGGCGAGATGACGCGCACCCTGTTCAACCAACCACTCTGCCACCAATAGGCCGAGGCCGCGTAAGCCACCGACGACGAGATAGGTCGCGTCAGGGTGAACAGCGCCGTTCCAGCGCACATCGGGCTGCTGTGACAGGATCACTTTACCGATATGCTTGGCGTGCGCCATATGGGTGAAGGCGCGGGTGGCTTCCTCAATCGGGAATACTTGATATGGCAGGGGTTGAACTGCACCTTCGTCTAAGGCTGCGATTAGCTGTTCTAACATGGAGCGTATCAACTGCGGGTTATGCAGCGCATCACCTGTCCAGTCAATGATCGAGTACTGAATGCCACGACCGAGCGCGGCAGCTTCTTCGGCTGTCAGCAAGCCACTCTTACCGATTTCGAGGAAACGCGCACCATCAGCCAGTACGGATAGGCTCTTGGGGATGGTGTCCCCTGCTAACGAATTGAGTACGAGGTCAACCCCTCGACCATTCGTGATCTCCATGATTTCGTCGGCAAAACTCAGCGAACGCGAGTCCATCACATGCTGTACGCCAATCGACGTGAGGAACGCGCGTTTTTCGGGACTGCCAGCGGTCGCGAAGATTTCCGCGCCCATTTGCCGCGCCAACTGAACCGCCGCGAGTCCAACCCCACCGGCGGCGGCATGGATAAGGACACTTTCGCCCGCGCGGATATGACCGACGTGATGCAGCGCATAGTAGGCGGTTACGAAGGGTATGGCGAAACCGGCGGCGGCTTCAAAGCTCATGCTCTCCGGCTTATGAACAGTCAGGGCGGCGGGTGCAACCACATAGCGACTGAAACTGCCAGAGGCCAGCGCCAGCACCGCATCTCCGACACGTATGCCATCCACGCCTTCGCCGACAGTCGTCACACGACCGGCGCACTCGCCACCGAGCGCACCCGCGTCACCGGGGTACATGCCGAGTGTGTTCAAGACATCTTTAAAGTTTAGGGCGGTCGCGAGAACTTCAATTTCGACTTCACCGGATTGAAGCGCACGACGTTCAACGGGCTTGAAATGGAGGTTTTCCAGCGAACCCCTTTCGCGAATCTGCAACTGCCACGATTGATCCGGCAGCGGCGATGTGACCTTCGACTGCTGGGTAAGGCGCGACCTGATCTTCCCTATCGCTCCGCAGCAGTTCTGCAACCAATAAGCGCTCGTCTCCGTTAGAGAACGTGTCAAGGTCGATCCGGTGAATATTGAGTTCAGGGTGTTCAAAAACAACCGTCTTGGCGAAACCCCACAAGGCTGCCTGTGACGGCGAAACCTGTTCATGATGAACGGCCTGTGCGCCACGAGTAACGAAAGTGAGTTCCGGTAAGTCGCCGTCGACAGCGACGAGTGCCTTCACCAGATGGAGCGCACCACCCAGCACAACCTGATTCACCGCGTCGAACTGCGCGTTGAGTGCTTCGTACCCGGCTGGCGTATCGACACCCCACAGATATACAACCTTATCCACACTGCCGACATCGGACAGCAGGTGTTTGAAGTCATCCGCGTTGGGGGGGGCAAGCTGGTAGTGATTATCGCTCAGTGCTTGATAGGCGGTAGCAGCTTGCGCCAGCACGACCGACACGCCGTTTTCCAGCAGCGGTTCGACTAGCGTAGAGGCTGTTCCGCCACCATCCGCGAAAACCAACCAGCGGCTGTTCGCGGTACCCTTTTCGGTTGACATGGCGCTGTTCCGCGCGATGACAATGGCTTGCTCATCATATTCCTGTCCAGCTTCGGGATAGGCGATGACATCAGTAAAGCCTTCGTTTCGCAGCAGGTTTGTCCAGCCGTGTTGATCCAGAAGCGGGTAGTTCGGGCGGACATCGCTATCGACAAAGCGCCACCAGCCATCGGTCATCCCGAACGTAATATCGACCCAACGTTGGATGCTGGTCACTTCGGTCATTAAGAACAGCCCTTCGGGCGCAAGCAACTGCCGGACGTGCGCCAGTGTTTGATGCAAGTCCTTTGTGGCGTGGATCATATTCGCGGCAATAATCAGATCAAACTGCTGATTTGCCAGCCCTTGCCCGGCGGGGTCTTCTTCAATATTGAGAGTTTGATACTCCACAAATGGATAGGCGCTAAACCGTTCTTTGGCTTTCTCGACAAACAGCGGGCCAATATCTGTAAAGGTGTAGCGGGTGCGACCAGCGGGAAGTTTTGGCAGGACATAAACGGTCGTGCCGCCTGTGCCGCCGCCCATTTCGAGGATACGAATGGTGCGCTCAGGGGGAAGATGGCTCAACGCCGCTTCCACAGCCAGTGCGACTGAGGCGTTATACACCTGCGGCACGGGCGAGTCGCTGTACATCTTCTGGGCGACTTTGCCGCCGTTGGGGAACAGGAGTTGCAGCGGGTCAACCTGACCATTCAACACGCCTGCCAGATCATCACCACACCAGCTGGTTAGCGTCAATTCGGCTTCGTAGTCGGGATATTCTTCAACCAGCGCTTCCCAATGGAGTTTGGGGTTCGCAGGTCGAGGCAGGGTCTTCACCAGCCAATCCTGACCAGCAGCCTGTAAGATCCCTTCTTCGGCTAACATTTCGAGGAGGCGACCGAACAAACGGCGCTGCTGCGGGGTCACTTTCAACTGTGCGGCGAGGGCATTAGTGGTCAAGCGCTCACCGACACGCGGCTTCCACCCCAGCTTACCGAGCGCCTGCACCACATAGCCGATACTGAGTTGTTCCAATTCTGGCAGCAGCACGCTAACGAAGCTGCGTATCCGATACTGCTCGGTGCGTTCCAAGAACGGCGCATTAATCTGCTCAGTTATCTCAGAGGGGGCGAGCAAGAAATCTGGCGCATCGCCACTCAATGACAACGGCTGCCGCTTCCAAACCATCTCGTACAGCCAATCGTCGTAGCGGGCTTGCGAGAAGTGACGCAGGACATCGGTGCTGGCGCGTTTGAGGGCGATACCAATGACTTCAGCAATCACCTCACCATTGGGATCCAAGACACGGACGTTTCCACGCAGAATATCCCGCGTTGAACGTTCGTCAAACTGAACATGGCTCCAGACTTCCGCGTCCGGTTGGCGGTACAGGCGGAAGTTGTCGATGTTCAAGGGCATATAGAAATCGGACTGTGAGGGTGCTGCCCAACTCAGAGCCTGCAAACACGCATCGAGCAAGGCCGGATGCATGTGGTAATTCGGCGCTTCGGTCGCCACAACTTCTGGCAGATGGATTTGAGCCAGCGCCTCGCCATCGCGCCGCCAGACCTGAACCACACCGCGCAAGCCTTCGCCAAAGTCGAGGCCATGACCGGCTAACAACGCATAGTGCTGTTCGTGGCTAATGGTTTCCGTCAAACGCGATTGAATGTCGTTCAAGGATACGGGCGGCTGGGGTTGTAAGGCGTTGGCAACAATCGTTCCGGCGGCGTGCAGTTTCCACTCGTCATCATCACCGGCGGTAAAGTATTCGAGGGTCGCCTGTCCATCATCGCCGGCGGTGACGACCAACTGCGCGGTACGGGTTTCGTCATCGCCAACCGCTAAACCGCTGTGGATCACGAAGTCCTGGACGACAGGCGCATCGTAGCCCATGCCATCCAGCGCGGCGGCGAAGGCCAATTCCAGATAGGCGGTCGCGGGTAGAAGCGCCGCACCGTAAATGCGGTGGTCATTCAAGTAAGAAAATGCTACGGGGGTAAGCTGTGTTTCAAACTGGGCGGACTTCACCGCCGAGCGGACTCGGTAGCCCAGCAGCGGGTGCAAAATTTTGCCGCCCGCGTTCGAGCGCACCGTTGTACTTGGAATACGCCAGTAACGCGACCGCTGGAATGGATAGGTCGGCAGCGTTACCTTGCGGCGTGGATAATCGTGGTCAAAGCCCTGCCAGTTCACCGGCACATTAGCGACGTAGAGCTTGGCAACCGAGTCGGTTAGCTGCGCCCAATCGCTCTTGCTGGGATGCAGCGAGGGCAGCCACAGACCGGGGCTTTCAGCATTGTCGACGCAGCGCTGACCCATGCCGAGTAAGGTCGTACCGGGGCCAATTTCGACAAAGATATGGCTGTTTTGCTGGCTGATGGTCTCGATTGAACGTGCAAATTGGACAGCCGCGCGAATATGCTGCCGCCAATATGCGGGGGTTGTTACCTCGCTACTGGCGACCTGACCCGTCACGTTCGAAATCAATTTGATGCGAGGCGCTGAGAACGTGATCTCGGCGGCTACCCGCTCAAACTCGGCGAGGATTGGCTCCATCAGCGGCGAATGGAAGGCGTGCGAGACGGTTAGGCGGCGCGATTTGATGCCCTGCTCTTTGGCAGAGTCGAGGATAGCCTGCACATCAGCGACCACACCGGAAACCACGATGTTATCCGGCCCATTGACGGCTGCAATTGACACGTTCGGGTAGGCTTTAATCGCCGTTTGTACCCATACCTCATCCGCGAATAGGGCGGCCATCGCCCCACCAGCGGGTAATGCACCCATCAGCCGCGCACGGGCAGCGATCAACTTCAAGCCATCTTCGAGGCTAAACACGCCAGCGACACACGCGGCAACATATTCGCCAACGCTATGCCCCATGACTATATTCGGCTCGACACCCCACGAGCGCCATAACTGCGCTAAAGCGTACTCCAGCGCGAATAACGCGGGTTGGGTGTAGGCGGTGTTGTGCAGCAGTGAATCTGCGCCGTTGTCCTCGAACAACACGGAAAGTAACGGCTGTGATAAATAGGGGGTGAGGATTTCGGCGCAGCGGTCGAGCGCCGCTTTAAACGTGGGCTGGGTTTCATAAAGCTGCTTGCCCATGCCGGGGTACTGCGAACCCTGACCGGTAAACAAGAACGTGACTTTGGGCTTGTCAGTTTGGCTGATGTAGCCGGTAATCACCGATTCGGTATTACCTGCGGCGAATTGGCTAAGTTTGTCGTGCAGTTCGTTTAAGTCAGAAGCAATAATGGCGGCACGCTGATTTAACTGCGCTCGCCCCGTATTCGCGGTGTAGGCAATATCCGCCAGCGTATCCGACGTTTGCTCAAGGTAGTGCGTGTACCGGCCAGCCAGTTCGCGCAAAGAACTCTCGTCGCGTGCGGAGAGCGCCATGACCTGTACAGGGCGTTCGACCTGACCGGGAGCAGTCTCGACGCTTGGAGCGGCTTCGAGGACAATGTGGGCGTTCGTCCCACTAAAACCGAATGCACTGACACCCGCAATCCACTGCCCGCTTATACCTTCCCACGCAGAATGTTCTTGCGGGATGACCAGCGGCATCTTATCCCACTGGATAAAGGGATTGGGGCGGGTGAGATGCAAATGGGGTGTAATCTCACGATGTTGAAGCATCAACACCACTTTCATCAGTCCCGCGATGCCGGCTGATGCTTCCAAGTGACCGATGTTGGTTTTGACCGCGCCAATCACCAACGGTTGTTTGGCTAACTCGCCACTACGAAGGCTGCGGGCGATGGCTTGAATCTCAATCGGGTCGCCAAGCGATGTGCCTGTGCCATGCGTTTCGACATAGCTGACCTGAGAAGCCTCGACACCACCATTCCCCAGTGCGGCACGAATGACGGCTTCTTGTGCCGGGCCGTTGGGGGCAGTCAACCCGCTGCTCGCGCCGTCTTGATTCACAGCCGAACCACGGATGAGCGCCAAAACGCGGTCGCCATCGGCAACGGCATCCGAAAGCCGCTTGAGCACCACCATCCCGCAGCCTTCGCCACGCACAAAACCATCGGCAGCAGCATCGAATGTCTTGCAGTGACCATCCACCGCTAACATGCCGTATTTCGACAGCGCGATATACAGTTCAGGTGCGAGGATCAGGTTCACGCCACCCGCCAGCGCCATACGGCATTCCCGCAGCCGCAAACTTTGAACCGCCAAATGAACCGATACCAGCGACGACGAACAAGCCGTATCGACTGTTAGGCTCGGCCCTTGCAAACCGAGGATGTACGAGAGACGACCGGAGGCGATGCTGTGGGCGATGCCGGACGCATAGTAGGCATCGAGCAGCGAGAGATCACCAGATTTCATGAACATCTGGCTGTAATCGTTGGTCGTCATGGCGACGAACACACCGGTCGCGCTGCCGACGAGTTGGTCAGGTGCTTGACCCGCGTTTTCTAAGGCTTCCCACGCGACTTCCAGCAACAACCGCTGTTGGGGATCCATGCTGGCGGCCTCGCGCGGGGCGATGCCAAAAAAGGCTGGATCAAATTGATCGACCTGCTTCAAAAATGAACCGTGACGCGCTGAAATCTTTCCCGGCTGATTGTTATCTGGATCATAAAAGGACTCTACATCCCAGCGATCCTTTGGAATTTCAGTGACGGCATCCCTACCCTCGCGCAGCAAATCCCAATAAGCGGCAGGGGTATCGGCATCACCGGGGAAACGGCAGCCCATCCCCACAATCGCGATAGGTTCGTGCTGCTTTTGCTCCAGCGCATTGAGCCGGGCTTGCATTTTTTCGAGGGCGAGATAGGCTTGTTTAAGTGGTGAAAGCTGAGGTGCAGGGTTTACATCTTGCGCCATTCAGTTCCTCTTCAAATATACTTTTCGTTTTGTTATGCACTCAGTTGAAATGAGACGCGGCTCATCAGGTTTATTGTCGTCCTGATGAGCCAATTGCGCTAATCGAGCCAACTATAAGTCCGCGTCCTAAAGACCACCTAACTTTTTCATAATGAGGGCGGCCACCTCATCTTCGGACAACTCATCAAGGTCGACCTCGGCCTCGGCAGCCGCTGGCGCTGCGGTTGGTAGGGTTTCCACGGGTGTACCCGGTGCGAACAGCAGCGCATCTAAATAGTTTACAACCGCGCCAATCGTCGGATAGTCAAAAATCAAGGTTGCGGGCAGAACGCCGCTTAATTGAAGGTTGGTTTCGAGGGCGTTACGCAGCTCGACAGCCATCAACGAGTCAACCCCCAGATCCATCAAACGATGATTGGTGTCGAGTGGATGGGTTGGCGCGAGGCGCAGGATGCGAGCCACACGACCGCGCACGAACGTGGTCAGCCGCTCGATACGATCATCCGGCAGCAATCCAGCAAGTTCGGTAATGAGGTTCTCGGCAGTTTGTGAACTTTCCGCCGGTAAATGCTGCGTGACCGAGTGGTCATCCTGTACGGTTACACGGTCGCCTACCGCCGAAGCCTGTGCAACAATGATGTGTTCCCCGAATATTTCGGTTACTGCTCCGGCCTTTGGCAAGGTAATGACCTGTTCAAAGCCATGTTCACGGAAAGCCGCGTCCCATTCCTCAGGTTTCAGTAATGGGTTATCGCCGCGCAAATCATCCTCAAAACGTCCCCACCCTTCTATCAAGCCGGTGGTGATGTCGTACCATTCATGATGATGGGTGGCTTCAAACAGGATGACGCGACCGTTCGGTGCTAAGAGTGAGCGCACATGATCGAGCGTTTGCCCCAAGTCGCGGGTGGCATGGAGCGCGTTCGCGGCAAGGATAAGGTCGTAGCTATTGGGTACGAAGCCCTGTTCCATCGGGTCTTGCTCGATATTAAGCAAGCCAAAGTTTAAGAACGGATAGGCACTAAAGCGCTGTTCGGCACGCCCCAAGAAGAAGTCGGACACATCGGTAAAGGAGTAGCTGGTACGCGCAGCGGGGAAGATGGGCAGGACTGCGGCAGTGGTTCCGCCCGTGCCAGCGCCGATTTCGAGGACGCGCAACTGACCGCCGTTATTGGACTGGCTCACAATGGCTGACGCAACCGCTTGCACGATGTTATTGAAGTAGCGAACCATCGGCCACTGGTTGTAGAGAAAGTCGGTGGTTGTAAATGCGCCATTCGGGAATAAGGTGTCCAGCGGGCTAACTGTGCCGCCGAGAACGGCCTTTAACTGGTCACCGCAGCGTTTCATATAGGCCATTAACTCAGGAATATCCGCCAGTGTTGTGTGTGCTGCTGACCACGCTTCATCTAGACCTGCTTCCGGCAGTGGCTGATGACTGATATACGTATCCCCTTGCTTAGTGAGATAGCCTTTTTCGGATAGGGCATCCAGCCAGCGGGTTATCAGGCTGGTGTATCCCGCGCTGATGGCGAGATGGGCCAGCAAACCCGCGACCGTATGACGTTCACCGGCTGCTGTAAACACACCGAACTGTCGCAGCGCCGCGATTTCGTAGGCGGCTGTGAGGTCGTCGGTTGCTTTCCACTTCTCAGGATAGGTTTGCAGCACTAAATCCAACGGTGCTTGTTCGGCCTGACGCAACCCTGCATCGGCTATCGCCTGCCACACGACATTTTCATCCGCCTTACGCACGGTTGACCGCGCTGCCGATGGTACATACCAGAAGCGCTCACGAGTCCACGGATAGGTGGGCATGGGGATATGCTGACGGTTCGGGTTGCCATTCACGGCTGCCCAGTCAATACGGACACCGAGCGTATACAGGATGGCAAGGCTCTCCAGAAGCTGCGTCCAGTCATCCAAGCCCTGCCGCAGCGACGGCAGCCATACGCCGTAATCATTGGCGACAACCCGCCGCCCCATGCCTAACAGAGTCGGGTTCGGCCCCACTTCAAGGAACAAGTGATAGCCCTGCTGTTGCAGCGTTTCGATGACACCCGCGAACTGAACAGGTTGACGTAGATGCCGTCGCCAATATGCGCCATTACCGACTTCGGCAAACACGGCTTCTTTGCCAGTCACTCCCGAAATCAAGCTGATTTGCGGCGCGGAATAGGTGATCTCATTGGCTACTCGCTCAAAATCACCGAGGATGGGTTCAAGCAGCGGCGAGTGGGAAGCCTGCGGTACATCCAAGCGCCGGGACTTCACACCGGCTGCGCTGAGGGCAGCGAGGACTTTTTCTACACTCTCCTGTGCGCCAGAAATTACGATGTTGGTTGGGCCGTTTACAGCGCCAATCGACACGCGATCCGCATACGGCGCAATCGCAGCGCTCACCTGCTCGATACCGGCAAACACAGCGACCATCACGCCTGCTTCCGGCAGCGAGTCGAACAAGCGACCGCGCGTGGCGACTAACTTCATACCATCGGCGACACTGAATAAGCCCGCGATACAGGCAGCGGTATACTCGCCAACGCTGTGTCCCATGACGGCGGCGGGGTGGATACCGAAGGACATCCACAATTTCGCCAGCGCATATTCCAGTGCATAAAGCGCAGGCTGGGCATACTTCATCTCGTTCATCAGGGCGGATTGGGCATTGTCGGCAGGGAATAAGACCGCTGTTAGTGGCTGTGGTAGATACTGTTGAGCAATCTCCACACACTCGTCGAGTGCCGCGCGGAAAACTGGCTCGGTATCGTAGAGTTTGCGCCCCATGTCGGCGTAATGCGAACCGTGTCCGGTAAACATGAACACGACATCTGGTGCAAGGACATCGGTGAGTTCATGGTAAAACACGCCGGTGGTTTCTTGACGGCTGAGGAACGCGGTGAGCTTCTCTTGGGCTTCGGCAGCAGAGGCCGCAACAACCGCCAAGCGATGACCAAACTGTGCCCGTCCAGCATTCGCAGTGAAAGCCACATCGCTCAATGAGGCATCCGTCTGTTGGAGGAAGTCGATATACTGTTCGGTCAATGTTTGCAGCACATCACCACTACGGGCAGAGAGCGTCAACACTTGCAGCGGGCGCTCAACCGCATCCGGTTTCGGTTCGGTTGGCGGCGCGGCCTCCAACACGACATGAGCGTTCGTCCCGCTAAAACCGAAGGAACTGACACCAACAACCGGGCGCTCACCACGAACAGGCAGCGGGCGTAACGTTGTTGGTACATCAAGCGGTATCTCATCCCACGGTATGAAGGGGTTGAGCGTTTGCAGATGTAGGTGCGGCGGAATTTGCCCATGATGCAGCATCATGACAGCTTTCATGAAGCCGCCGATACCGGCTGCCGCCTCCATATGGCCGACATTCGTTTTGAGGGAGCCGATCAGCAGAGGGTCGGATTTGGTATGCCCCTCGCCCAGCGCAGCCGCGAGTGCTTGCACTTCAATCGGATCGCCGAGCGATGTCCCTGTGCCATGAGCTTCGACGTAGCTGACTTCGCCCGCAGAAACACCAGCGTTCGCGATGGCTTGGCGCAAGACCGCTTCTTGTGATGGGCCGTTCGGCGCGGTTAAGCCGCTGCTGCGTCCATCCTGATTCACGGCGGAACCGCGAATGACCGCCCAAATGCGGTCACCATCCGCCACCGCATCCGATAGCCGTTTTAGCACAACCATGCCGCAGCCTTCACTCCGCACATAACCATTCGCGGCGGCATCAAAGGTTTTGCAGTGGTCATCTGGCGAAAGCATCTGCGCTTTCGAGAAGTTAATGTGGGTTTCGGGCAGAAGGACTAAATTCACGCCGCCCACCAGCGCCATATTGCTCTCTTTACCGCGCAGGCTTTGCGTGGCGAGGTGGATAGCCATGAGCGAGGAAGAACAGGCGGTATCAATCACCATACTCGGCCCTTGTAAACCGAGGATGTAGGACAAGCGACCAGCCGAAACACTGTAGGCGGTGCCGGTACTAAAATACACATCGACATTTTCAGTATCCGACCACACGATACGGCTGTAGTCGTTGTTACCCATACCAACGAATACGCCTGTTGCGCTGCCAACGAGTTTATCCGGTGCTTGTCCCGCGTTTTCCAGCGCTTCCCACGCGACTTCCAGCAGGAGGCGCTGCTGAGGATCCATACTCACAGCCTCGCGCGGCGAAATACCAAAAAACGCCGGATCAAATTCATCGATTCGATCCAGAAAGCCGCCAGCACGGGTGTACATCTTGCCAAGTGCTTTGGGATCGGCATCGAAATAGTCGTTGATGTCCCAGCGGTCTGCTGGAATCGGGCTGATCGCATCCACGCCATTTGCGAGGAGCTCCCACAGCGCGGCGGGTGTTCGCACGCCACCGGGGAAGCGCATCCCCATGCCGATTACCGCAATCGGTTCCGTGCGGGCGGCTTCCTGCGCGTCGAGCTGGGAACGCATATCGCGGAGTTCAAACAGAGCCTGTTTCAGCGGTGAAAGTTCCGCAAGGCGGCCTGAAACATTTTCTTGAGCCATATCGGTTCCTCAAAAATGGATAATGTATTGGTTTGTTAGTGGGCGAACAACAGCTTACAGTATATTGCAATCATCATAACGTGATTCTAAAAGCAGGGAACTTTCATCAGCCTTGCGCGGTTAACAACGCAGCAAGACGGTGACACAAGAGTCTGCACCACCGTCTACAACTTATCACAGAATGGAACCGAGAAGTGTTATTTTTTCTTTTGGATCGCTCTCAGCTCTTCCATCAGCAGCGCTTCGGCCTCATCATCCGAAATTTGCTCAAGCTCATCGAGCGCGGCTTGCTGCTGCGTTTCCTGCACTTCCGACTGTACCACAACGGCAGCGTCCGGCTTGAACAGTTCTTTGTCGAGGTACAAGGCTAACGCTTCAATGGTGGGATGGTCAAAAACAAGTGTGGTTGGCAGCTTGGTTTGCATCCCCGCACCGAGCAAGTTACGCAGTTCAACCGCCATCAGCGAATCCAACCCCAGACTTTGCAACGGTTGGCGCGGGTCAATGACGAAACTGGCCTCCAGCCCCAGCACTTTGAGCGCTTGTGAACGGATAAAGTCGATGAACAAGTTATGCCGCTTATTCGGGACGGATTCATTCAACCGACTGCGCCATTCGCTCGTATCGGATTGTGCAGTCGAACTCACTGCTTGCCGTGCAGGCATACCTGCTGCCAAAGCCATAAAGAACGGCGGCTGCATCGCGAGTTGGCCCAAATACTGCGACCAATTGACCTTCAACGCGGTTACTTGTGTAGCCGCCTGCGCGATCAGGTCGCCTAAAATCTGTACGCCTTGATCCAAGGTAAACGCGCCAATGCCGAGCAGATGCGCCCGTTCCTCGACGCGCTGGCGAGTGGCCGCGCCGACCTCCGCCCATGCGCCCCAGTTGATCGCCAAAGCGGGCAGCCCCTGAGCGCGGCGGTAATAGGCGAGCGAGTCTAAGAAGGTATTTGCCGCAACATAATTGCTCTGCCCCGCGTTACCCATGACAGACGCTATCGAGGAGAACAGAACAAAGAAATCGAGGGGCAGGTTACGGGTGGCATAGTGCAGATTCCACGAGCCTTTTACCTTTGGCGCAAAGACGTGTTCGAAGCGTGACCAATCCTGCTGGATCAACATGCCGTCGTCGAACACCGCTGCACAGTGGATGACACCCCGCAGCAGGGGCATTGAACGCCCGATTTCGTCCAATACACGTTCCACATCGGCTTGTTTGGCGACATCGGCTTCAAGCACGCGCACTTGAACACCGAGCGCCTCGATTTCGCGCAGGGTTTCAAGGGCTTCTGGCGAGGGTTTATTACGGCCTAACAGCGCTAAGTGTCCAGCACCCTGCACGGCGAGCCAGCGGGCGACCACCAAGCCCAAGCCGCGCAAGCCGCCTGTGACCAGATAGGTCGCATCCTTGACGACGTTTATCGAAGATGCACCGGTATCCTGAGTGACGACGATACGACCAATGTGCTTGGCCTGTGCCATATAGCGGAAGGCATCAACAACGGACTGCATCGGGAAGATTTGCATGGGAATGGGGCGCAAGCGACCGGCATTAAACGCACCGCGCAAATCACTGAAAATGGCTTGTACAACATCGGGGTTTCCGAAAATGTAAACGGGATCGATAACATGATAAGCAACATCGGGGCGAACAGCCCGCATCCGTTCATCGCTCCAAATGTCACGTTTACCAATCTCGATAAAGCTGCCGTCCTCAGCTAATATCGATACACTGCGTTCAATGAACTCACCGCTGAGTGAATTCAAAATGACGTTTACACCCTGCCCGTTCGTCAGCTTGCGGATGTCATCAGCGAAATCCAGCGTCCGTGAATTGAGGACATGGTGGACACCGATGGATTTAAGATAGTCGCGTTTCTCATCACTTCCAGCCGTGCCAAACACTTCCGCCCCGGACTGAAGGGCTAACTGCACCGCCGCGAGACCGACACCCCCTGCCGCCGCGTGGATCAGCACACGATCACCGGCTTTAACCTGAGCCAGATGGTTTAGCCCAAATTCAGCCGTCAAGAACGGTGAGGGAATAGTCGCCGCCTCGGCAAAACTCAACCCATCCGGCTTGAGAACCACAAAGCCCGCCGGAACAATGACGTGCGAACGGAAGCTGCCGATTGCCAGCGCCATGACCGCATTCGCTGCCGAGCGCCGGAATATCGCCGGGGTACATGCCGAGCGCACCGAGGACATCACGGAAGCCGAGACCCACCGCCTTGACTTCGATCTCGACCTCGCCAACACCGGGCTGCTGGCGTTCAAGGGGTTCAAAGGCGAGATTTTCCAAAACGCCCTTTTGAGCAATCGTGACTTGAAAGGGTTGACCCTCAAGAATCTGGTTTCCCTTGTGTTCGCCGCGCCGTACGAAACGCGGCACATAGGCAGCTTCCTCGCGAAGGGCGATTTGATCTTCTGCGCCAGCAGTCAAGAGTGTTTGCAGCAGTTGTTCAGCCTCATGCGCTGTACCCTGTGAATCAAGGTCAATCCGTGTACAGTTCAGCTCAGGCAGTTCGAGGGCGATTGACTTGCCCAAGCCCCACAACGGCGACTGCTCAACCTGTGTCTGCTCACCATGAACCGACTGCGTACCGCGCGTCACCAGATACAGCTTCGGCGACGAACCGGTACTGGCTAGCGCTTGAGCCAATGCCAGCGCACTCTGGCTGCCGTGTGCCTGTGCGTCCGTAAGCTGCTGCAAATCAGTTTCACCAGTGGTCGTATCCGCTCCCCACAGATGAACAACGCCCTTCAAATCTGGATGCTGCTCAAATATCGAGACGAACGTTTGCGGTGTAAACGTGTGATCGGCGGGCAAATGCAGCAAGATACTTTCGCCACCACGTCCTTCAAGAAGCGCTGCTAATTGGCTTGCAACGCCGTTCTCATCGGCTAACAGCAGCCACTTGCCAGCGGCATCGGTGCTTTCAGCCGGTGCTAACGGTTCCCACGTCACCTCATACAGCCAATTTTCGACCGGGTCGCTGCCCAACTGCGTATCGGCAGCGACCCGTTTGAAACTCAGCCCGTTAATTTCGGCGATGAGTTCACCTTGTTCGCCTAACAAATGACCATCGACCTGTACGATGTCGTGGCTTTGACCGTGACGAGCAACTAAGTGACTCCAAACGGTATCAGCGGGAGGGTAGTAAAACTTCAGTGCGTCGAGACTGAGCGGCAAATAGGTGGCGTTCTCGCCCTCTGGCAGCACACCACTGACGACTTGCAAACAGGCATCCAGCAAACCGGGGTGGACATGATAACCGTTCAAGGAAGCCGATTCAGGTAGGCGTACCAAGCCAAGTGATTCGTGTTCGCTGCGCCAAATTTGCTCTAGCCCATGAAACGCCGCACCAAAATACATACCGCGCCCGGTGAGCTGCTGGTAATGGGAGGCGGCAGACATTTCTTCCGTCAGCCGTTGGCGTATCTGGTTGAGATTGGGTGATTCACTCGAAGGAACACTGGCAACGACACGACCCGAAGCATGTAACAACCAAGTGTTATCCGCTTGGAGGCTTAATATCTGGAATGCGCCATCGACTTCAAATACGGTTTGCACGACCGTTTGTATGTCATGCGGGAGTACTAAAGCTGTTTGAATAAACAAGTCTTCAACCGTGGCAGTATCAATCCCTAAGACCGCTGAACCCGCAGCCAGCGCCATCTCGATATAAGCCGTCGCGGGAACGACAACCTGCCCCCGCACCTGATGATCGCTCAGAAGTGGGGTCGTTTCAGGATTAAAGTGGGCCTCAAAGAAAACCGTATTTCCGGCGGTTCGCAGTTGTGTGCCGAGCAGCGGGTGTACTTGAGGCTTATTATCCGCCTGCCGCCACTCGGTCTGCTCGACCCAATAACGCCGCCGTTCGAACGGGTAATTCGGCAAACCCATCACTTTGTCGCCAGCAAAGCCTTCATGATAACTTTGCCAATTAATCGTAAGGCCGCTAGCAAAGGTGCGGCTTAAACTGCCAAGCAGTTGGGTGAGGTCGGACTTGCCCTTCCGCAGGGATGGCAGCCATATGCCGTATTCTTCTGGCAAGCAGCCGCGCCCCATACCCAGCAAAGTTGGATTTGGCCCGACTTCCAAAAAGACCTGCAAGTCGTTTTGTTGAAGGGTTTCCATCGAGGATTTGAACTGGACGGCTGCCCGAATGTGGCTGCGCCAATAGTCAGCATCCGGCATTGTGCCTGTGGCGAAGGGCTGACCAGTCACGTTCGAGATGAGCATGATCTGTGGGGCATGGTAGGTTACACCACGCGCCACTTGCTCAAACTCCGACAAGATCGGCTCCATCAGCGGTGAGTGGAAGGCATGTGAAACGACTAAGGGCTTTGTTTTAATCTCACGCGCTTGTAACTGCTGAACGATGGTGTCGACGGCTGCTTGTTCACCGGAAATCACCAAGTTACCCGGCCCATTCACAGCCGCAATGGATACTTTATCGGTGAACGGCGCAACTGCCGCTTCGATCACGGCTTCGTCCGCCAGCACAGCCACCATCGTACCGCCAGCCGGTAAGGACTGCATCAACCGCCCACGGGCCGCGATGAGTTTGAGGCCAGCCTCCAAACTGAACACACCGGCGATGCAGGCTGCAACGTATTCACCAACGCTGTGCCCCATCACGGCGGCAGGTTTAACACCCCAAGACATCCAGAGTTGAGCAAGGGCGTATTCCAGCGCGAACAAAGCGGGCTGCGTGTAAACCGTTTCGTTCAGTAATGCCGATGTTGACTCGTCGGTGGCAAACATCACGTCGAGGAGCGGCTTTTCCAAGTGAGGGCGCAGGAGTTCGGCACATTGGTCAAGCGCCTGACGGAATACTGGCTCGGTGTTATACAGTTCCTGCCCCATCCCCGCGTATTGAGCGCCCTGCCCTGTGAATAGGAAAGCCACTTTCGGCTCATTATTTTCTGGTGTATATCCAGCAGCGATACTGCTTGCTTCCGCGCCGGACGCGAACGCCACCAACTGGTCGCGCAGGTTATCGAGCGTTACCGCCACCGCACCCAAGCGGAACGGTAACTGTGAACGGGTGAGATTGGCTGTGTAGCTCAAATCCGCCAGTGAAAGTTCTGGTTTTTCAGCTAGCAGGTTCGCATATCGCCTCGCCAATTCGCGCAAGGCACTCTCGCTGCGGGCTGAGAGCGTCAAGACGTGCTGTGGGCGACTGGCGACTGGCACCGCCTCGGTGGTCACGGCTGGCGCGGACTCTAAGATGGCATGAGCATTTACACCGCTCGCGCCAAATGAACTTACACCAGCGACTCGATGCCCTTCCCACGCCGTCAGCTCGGTGGGAATACGCACCGGCATTTCGTTCCACGGGATAAACGGGTTGGGTTCGTGAAAGTGAAGGTGCGGGGGAATCTGCTGATGATGCAGGGCGGATACGACTTTCATCAGGCCGATGATGCCAGCGCCGGCTTCCAAGTGTCCGAAGTTCGTTTTCGCCGAGCCGAGCAGTAAGGGGTTACTCTCGTCGCGGCCTTCCCGCAGGGCCGCTGCTAATGCCCGTATTTCAATCGGGTCGCCTAAAGATGTTCCCGTGCCGTGCGCTTCGACATAACTGACCTGCGCGGGTTCGACACCGGCATTGGCTAAGGCAGTACGAATAACCGCCTCTTGAGCGCGTTTGTTCGGCACCGTGAAACCGCTGCTGTAGCCGCCGTGATTGGTCGCCGAACCGCGAATGACGGCTAATACCGTGTCGCCATCGGCATGTGCTTGTGACAGGCGCTTGAGGGCGACAGCACCGCAGCCTTCGCCACGCACGAAGCCGTTCGCACGCGCATCAAAGGTTTTGCAGCGTCCATCGGGGGACATCATATGGGCCTTCGACAAGCCAATGGTCATCTCCGGCATCAGCATGACGTTGACACCCCCGACCAACGCCAAGTCGGTTTCGCCGTTCCGCAGGCTTTGTACGGCCAGATGAATGGCGACGAGTGATGAGGAACAGGCGGTATCGACGGCCATACATGGGCCGTGCATCCCAAGTAGGAACGATACACGACCAACCGCCGCGTTTAACACACCGCCCGTAACCAGATAAGCGTCGATCCCGTTGGGGTTCATGCGACTGCTGTGCAAGATGTAATCGGGCATGGTGATGCCCACGAACAACGCGGTTTGTGTACCCGCCACGCTGGAGGGGTTAATACCCGCATTTTCCAGCGTTTCCCAGCACACCTCAAGAAGCATACGCTGCTGCGGGTCCATCGTGCGAGCTTCGCGGGCGGAAATGCCAAAGAACGGCGCGTCAAAAGACTCGATGGGCTGTTCGATAAACCCACCCCAGCGGGTGTTCATCTTACCCGGTGCTTCGGGGTCGGGGTCGTAATACGCATCAATATCCCAGCGGTTTTGGGGAACTTCGGTAATGGTATCGACACCATTTTTCATCGTCTGCCAGAATTGTTCCGGTGTATTCACGCCACCGGGGAAGCGGCAGCCCATCCCGATTACGGCGATGGGTTCGCTGCGTGCGGCCTCAACCTTTTCCAGCTTGGCTCGCATTTTTTGGAGCGCCAGCAGCGCACTTTTTAGGCGATTTTGAACATCACCATCCGGTGAATTGGTCGTCATTCATCGTCTCCGATCAAATCATCAATCGCCGCAAGTTCACTATCCAGCAGCGACGCGAGTTCATCTTGCGAAAGTTCATCCAGCAATATGTCATCCGGTATGTCTAATGGGGTCTCCGGAACAGTTTCGCTCACCTGCCCCAGATGGAACACATCGTCATAGATGTATCCGGTCAGGCCGTCGACTGTTGGATATTCCAGCGCAATCGTGGGCGGCAGCGTGCAGTTCAAGCTGGTTTGCAGCCGATTACGCAGTTGGATGCTCATGAGCGAGTCCATGCCGATCTTGAAAAAGCCAGCACGAATATCGAGCGTTTTGGCTTCAAAACCCAACACTGCGGCGGCGATTTCACGAACGCGACCAAGCAACCGTTCACGCTGCTCGGCAGGCGGCAACCCTTGTAGCTGTTCGATAAAGTTCGTGTCGACAGTGACGGTTCCGGTCTGTTGTTGGCGCTGCGTTTTAATCCTCGCGAACAACCCATTGGAACGCTCACTCGCTTTTAGCGTCAGCAGCGTGTCCCAATCCACAGCGGCGATTAAGTTCTGGACGGCGGTAGACCGAAGCAGATAGTTCATGGTGCCAACGGCGGTGTCGGGGTGCATCGCCCCTAGACCAACCCCCTTAAAGTAACCGCTCATACCCACTGCCAAGCCCAACTCATCCCAGAAGCCCCAGTTAATGCTAGAGGCGGCTAAACCGAGCGCTTGACGATAATAGGCGAACGAGTCCATAAAGGCATTGGCTGCCGCGTAGTTCGCCTGACCACCGAGGCCAAACAAAGCCGACACGGACGAGAACAGCACGAAGTAATCGAGCGGCTTATCGGCGGTTAGGGTGTGGAGATTCCACGTCCCTGCGACTTTGGGAGTCATGACCTTTTGAAAGCGTGCCGCGTTCTGCTGGGTGATGACACCATCGTCGGTCACACCGGCAGCGTGGAACACACCGCGCAAGGGCGGCATTGTGCGGTCGAGATCCGCGAACACCCGCGCCAAATCATCGTGATTGGAAACGTCCGCCGCTGCGACTTTGACCGTTACCCCAAGAGTTTCAAGATTTTGAAGGACGGGTTGAACGGCCTCGGACGCGCCGCGCCGCCCCATCAGTACCAAGTAGCGTGCGCCTTGTTTCACCAAGCCGTTGGCAATCTCAAGACCAACGCCGCCGAGACCACCCGTCACCAAGTAAGTCGCATCTGGCAGCACCTGTGGAGTCGGGTCTTTGGGTGTCAGATTTTCGCTGGGGGCGAGCCGAGCGACGTAACGCTGACCATCGCGCAATCCGATTTGATCTTCAATATCAACAGACACGATCTCATTAAAGAGTTGGTCAATAGCGGCATCGTTCGTAACCGGCGGCAAGTCAACTAAACCGCCCCACAAATCCGGCTGCTCGCCTGCGGTTGTTCGCCCGAAGCCCCACAACGGCGCTTGAGCGATCACCAAGTCGGATAGGTCAGCGGCGCTCACAGGCTGCGCGTTCTGGCTGACCAGCCATAAGCGGGGATAAACCGTCCACGTGCGGCGGGCAACACTTTGGACGATGTGCAGCGGGGCGTATCCACTGATGGCTTGCGCGGTTTGAAGGCGCTCACCATCTAGCTGCGCGGTCGCTGGCAAATCAAGCGCCCACAGATAGAGTATGCCCCGCAGCGTTGGCTTCTCGGCCACGACCCGATGCAGCAGTTGGTGGAAATCGTCCGGCTGAGTGGGGTTCACGACATAATCGCCACCATTCGCCGAGAACGCCTCACCAGCGAACACCCGTGTAAAGGTGTCGCCGCGCTGGTTCAGCCGTTCGGTCACTTGATCGCCGATACCGGAATGATCGCTGAACACCAGCCAATGCCCGACATCGACTTTAGATGTGGGCAGCGCTGCCTGTGGAACCCACTGCACTTCGTAGAGCCAATCGGTCGCGACTGGCTCGACTTCAAATTGGCTGCTGGCCTTCAATACCCAACCCGTTTGGTCAGCAACGCGGCTGTAAATCTGAATACCGGTGTTAGTCGAACCTGTGGACAGAACCGTTTGTAAACTCAGATTTGGTGTTTCAACCAAGCTCTCGTGAACTATGAGGTCACTCAGCCGGTAGCTCGCCTCACCGTAAACTTCCCCTATCGCCGCGCCGATAATGGCTTGATAAGCGCCATCACCTGAAAGTTCGCGCATCGTACGCCAAAAACTGCCGCCGGTGCGGTTTTCCCAGACGACCGTATCGGGCAACTGCGCTAAATCCGGCAGCCGCTGACCAAGAAGGGAATGACCACCCGACCACGTTGGTTTGGCTGCGGCAGTTTCCAGCCAGTGACGCTGGCGCTGCCACGGGTAGGCGGGCAACGGGACAACACTGCCACCGTTCGGATATAAACGTGACCAATCGACATCCATTCCGCCCGCGTACACCGCACCTAATCCATTGAGCATGGCTACGGTGTCATCGAGCTTGCGCGAGAGCGACCCAACCACCTGACCACGCTGACCGAGGTGATGAAAACTATCTTCAATCGCCGAAAGGAGAGTCGGGTGAGGGCTGAGTTCGACAAAGGTTGTGTAACCATCGACGACCAACTGCTGGACGCGGTTGGAGAATAGTACGGGCTGGCGCAAATTGCGTCCCCAATAATCGGCGAACATGGTCGCGCCATCGAGAACGGCATTATCGACCGTCGAGTAAATCGGGAAATTCCCGGCTTGAGGCTTAACAGTCGCCAGCAAATTGACCAATTCAGGGCGCAGCGGTTCCATTTGTGGGCTGTGCGAGGCCACGTCTACTTTCACCGCGCGGCAAAAGATATTTTTCGCCCGTAAGGTTTCCAGCACCTGCTCAAGCGTGGCTGGATCACCGGAAATGACGGTTGAACGCGGGCTATTACTGACAGCAATCGACAGGCTTGCCTCATAGCCTTTCAGTAACGCAGCGGTTTCATCAAGCGACAGCCCAACAACCGCCATCGCGCCCTGCCCGCTGGTACGGCGCATGAGTTGGCTGCGGTAAACGATGACCTTCACCGCGTCATCAAGGGAAAGCACACCGGCGACGTAGGCCCCTGCCACTTCACCAAGACTGTGGCCGAGGATCGCATCCGGTTCGATGCCCCATGAACGCCACAACGCGGCTAATGAAACTTGAATGGCGAACAGGACTGGTTGAATAACATCAATTTGTTCCCAGCGCGGGTCATCTTCCGGTGCGTTCAAAACGTCGACCAATGACCAAGATGCAATTGCCGAAATCGCAGCATCACAGGCTTCAATCGACTGGCGGAACACGGGTTGGGTTTGCATCAGGCCACACGCCATGCCCACCCATTGACCACCCTGACCGGGGAACACAAACACGACACGCGGATTCGTCTCGGATTCTTTTTGCCCGACGACAACACCGCTTGCATCCTCACCTGCATACGCGGCGAGTTTAGCAGCCAGTTCGCCGGCGCTTCGTCCCGCAACTGCTAGACGGTAGTCATGATGACTGCGGCGGAGGCTGGCGGTGGAGGTGATGCCGTTCAGCGGTAAGTTTTGGCTGGCGGTGTTGGATAAGAAGGCCGCGTACGACTGCGCCATCGCGGTTAAGGCTGACGGTGAATGGGCGGAAAGCGGCAGAACGACTGCATCTCGCTCATCGCTCACTGGCTTTGGCTGCGGTTCAGGCGCTTCTTGCAGCACAATATGGGCATTCGTTCCAGCGATACCGAATGAGCTGACACCGCCAATAGCTGGGCCGACATGCTCCGGCCACGGAGTTAGTTCGGTATGCACCTTTACCCGCAGGTCTTCCCACGGGATGTTGGGGTTGGGTGTCGTTTGGTGCAAGCTGGCAGGCAGCATTTTGTGCTGGAGCGAGAGCGCCACTTTGATGAGTCCGGCGATGCCTGCCGCGCCCTCGGTATGCCCAAAGTTGGTTTTGACCGACCCTAACTCGCAAACGGAACCATCGGGACGATCAATGCTCAACACTTTGCCCAACGCGCCGATTTCAACCGGATCGCCGACGTTCGTACCGGTTCCGTGAGCCTCGACATACTGCGCCATGCCGGGTGAGATGCCCGCGTTGGCATAGGCTTTGTGGAGCATTTCTTCCTGCCCCGCGCTGCCGGGGGTCGCCAAATAGCCGCTGCTCTGCCCATCGTTGTTCACAGCACTGCCCCGAACGAGGGCGTAAATCGGGTCGCCGTCTGCGATGGCTTGTGACAAGCGCTTGAGCACGACGACCGCCGCGCCTTCGCTGCGAACATAGCCGTTGGCTTCGGCATCACCGAACTTGCACAGACCATCCGGTGACATCATTTTCGACTGCGAGTAGGCAATCGTAATATGCGGCTGTAAAATCACATTTACGCCGCCCGCGACAGCCATTTCGCACTCGCCAGTTTGTAAACTCTGGCAGGCGAGATGGACAGCCACGAGTGATGATGAACAGGCGCTGTCAATCGTGATGCTTGGCCCCTGCATCCCCAGCACATAGGAGAGGCGACCAGAGGCGGAATAACGACCGGAGCCGGTGGTCATATAAAAATCGACTTGGGACGGGTCATTAAATAGGCGGGCTTCAAAGTCGTTCAACCACATGCCGACAAAGACACCGGTTTGCTGGACTCCAGCCGATTTCGGGATTTTGCCCGCGTCTTCCAGTGCTTCCCAAGCGACTTCGAGCAGGAGGCGCTGCTGCGGATCCATGCGTTCGGCTTCACGCGGGGAGATGCCAAAAAACGCGGCATCGAAACGGTCAATATTATCGAGATAACCGCCCCACCGGGACATAATTTTGCCGGGAGTCGCGGGGATCGGGTCAAAATAGGTATTTACATCAAATCGGCTCGCCGGGATTTCCGTAACGGCGTTGACACCATTGACCAGAAGCTGCCAAAAACTCTGCGGGTCATGCACACCACCCGGAAAACGGCAGCCGATACCGATAATAGCAATAGGTTCATTCATTACGCGATCCTTCGTATCCATCGCTTTAGTTAACATACATTGGAACAGCTTCTATTGAAGCGATTAAGGGCTAACAAGGTGCTAACATTACTTTACGATTCTTTAGTATTTTCGCCATCGCCTAACACCTGTATCAGCGAGACACCTCTGCATTTTGCAAGGTGAGCGAGAGGCCGTATCATCCATAATAAAGCTAATTTCTTTAAACAGGCAGAGAACTTTATGACTGAAACCACTGCATCCGCGCCAGAACCCAAAACAAGTACCGGGCGCACTATTGCCCGTAATACCTTATTCAGCATCGGCTCGCAACTTATTCTGCGAGTCAGCGGTTTTTTGCTTAACGTTTTGATTATTCGACAGTTAGGGGATGACAACTACGGTCAGTATGCGTGGATCTTGGCATGGGCCAATTTCTTCTCATTTATTGGTGATCTGGGCATCACCCAATATATGACCCGTGAATACGCCCGTGAACCCGAAAAAGCGAAGCATCTCTTCTGGGACGTAACCGTTATACGGTTGATTCTGGCGTTGGTGACATCCGTAATATCAGTTTCCGTCGCACTCCTAAAACCCGACCCTGTAAGTTCGCGGGTGGCGCTCGCCATTGGTTTGTATACCACCACTTACTTCTTTATGGCAATCATCATGCCACTTTCATCGGTCATTAGCGGGTATCAACGATTAGATATTATCTCCGTTTTACAGGTGATTGCTCAAGTCCTTAATATTGCCATCAGTGTGCTAATCCTCCTGATCTGGAATGACTTCGTGCTGCTCGTAAGCTCCACCCTTGTTACGCTCCCCATCATGCTCATCATCATCATTTGGGTCATTAGGCGCTATAAGATGAGTCCGCCGAAATTCAGGATTAGTCCGCGCGTCTGGTTGGGGCTTATCTGGTCAGGATTACCATTCGCCTTAAACCAGATCATGCTCACATCCGCCTATCAATTCGACACCATCATCATGCAGCAGTTCTACGCCAGTAATGTCGTTGGTTGGTATAACGCTGCCTATAACCTCGCGAGGTCCTTATTGATTTTCACGTCCGCGTTTAGCAATGCGCTGGGTCTGTCTTTGATGCGCGAATATGTCAACAATCCCGAAGTGATTCGTCCGTGGTATCACCGCTCTGTGAAGTTCATGATGTTTATCGGACTGCCGTTAGCGGTGGGGGGAATGGTGCTATCCGGCAAACTCATTCCATTTATGTATGGTGGTGAATATGCAGCAGCGGCCATAGCATTCGCCATCGTCATATGGGATATACCCCTGCTGATGTACACATCACACTGCGGCAACATTGCAGTGGCGATGGGGCGTGAACGCCGGACGGCCTCGATTTACGCAACCGAAGCCGGCATTAACATCTTCCTGAACATCCTCCTCATCCCGCGTTACGGCATTGTCGCGGCTTCATTTACCACATTAGCAACCGAGTTTACCGGTGCGTGCCTGTTTTACATCATGTTCCGGCGTGAGTTGGGGGCAGGCTTGGGATTCAACAGCATCTTACGTATTGCGGTGGCGGCGGGTGTTATGGGGGTCGTTCTTTATCTCATACAGTCGATGTCGCTTATCTTACTCGTGCCTATCGGTGTGGTGATTTACATCGTGATGGCGCTGTCAATCGGGGCGCTGAACGCCGAAGAACGAGGGATGCTCACCGGATTCGTACAACGCAAGTTAGGGCGGGTTCTGGGGCGGTTCCGAACCGCGTAATTCACGCCGTTCACCAATTGCACATTTTGCATATTTTCCCGCTGAATTGACAGGCGGGAAGCTCCCGTGTATCCGCTGAATTGACATTTTATGTCGGCGGAAGTGAGGGAGCGCGGCGCTGAAATTTCGCATTTCGGCGGTTTGCTCCCGTGATACCACCGCTGTGCAACATTTGCAGTTGCATGGCGGCTGTGAGGGAGAATGCCGCCGGTAGTAGTTTTAAGTTTCAAGTGTTAAGTTACAAGAAAGTCACCAGTCACCAGCTATCAGTCTCCAGTCAAAGACCATTACAGAATACAGCAGAAGTAAATCACGTGTGTGGTTTGGTGGCGTGGACGCGATGTATCGCGTCCCTACACACGCGGTTTCGCAGTTTGTCGAGTGAAATGATTACCAAATCAACTTCATTATAGAACAAAAGTTTCAACCAGTCAACCCAAAATGGTTTGAGTTTTCAAACCTTACGGTGAATTTTGCTCTCGCCTATCGAACCCTCCTAGCCGCTAATCGAAAAACTCACGCATGACCATTTCGAAGGTAATCAGCGGCGCGATTTTGCCAATCGTCCACTCCTCGCGACCGGAGATATGGCGATCCATCAACGTATGCAGATAAGCGGTGCTAAAGATACCGCGTTCCTCGGTGCGGCGGTCGAACAAAATACCTTCTGCCCAACCGCGTAGTTCGTGGCGCAGGTAATTTTCGTAGTCGGCATAGAGGGTCGGGCGAACCGGATACACCTTCAAGCGGCGGCGGGCTTTGACCGAGAGTTGATGGGTCTTATACAGCAGCGGGTTCATAGTCGGCAGGTATTCCTGCTTGTCGTAGGGAATACGCGCCAACTTGGGTGTTTCCTGCGTGATGATATGGCGATACAAAATTTGGTCACCGCGAATATCGGGTCGCAGCGAGTAGATAAAGTCGATCAGGTCATAGTCGAAGAACGGGAACCTCACTTCGATGTGCGAACGCGCAGTGGTGACCATGTTGACGGTAAAGCGCCAGACATGGTTGACCATATAGAAATACTCGGCGGAATACTCGTGACGGAAGTTCCAGAAGCGGTGAAACTCCTGCCGCAGCGAGTCAAAGGCGACACCTTGCATCTTCGGACGGAAGGCTGGCGTATAGAGTAATTCTTCCTCAGCCTCCGTTATTCCCGGCCACGTATAAGCCTGATTAAACTGTTTGAATGTCTCGGCAATAACGGATGCTTCGTCAGTTGGATTATTATAAACTTCGCGTATATGGTCTCTATGCCCCATGACCGTGCCACCATCCCAACCCGTCAGGTTGTAATCCATCAGTTGGCGCAGCTTGGGGAGCATGGTGATGCTGTGCATGTGCATCCAGCTATGGAAGCCTTCGGTCAGCTTGAAGTGCAGGTCAAGATTTTCCAGCACCCAATTACCATTAGGGAAGTCAAACCAATTGTGATTGCTGCCGACAGTACGAGCGATGCGCCCGGCATAATAAACATCACGCGCGTTATGCACGCCGAAGGTAGCGGTCACAGGCGGCGGGTTGCGGGGCGGCATAAGGCCAACGATGGTGCGCGAATCTAGGCCGCCGGTTAGGAATGCACCGGGGCGGTACTGGTCGGTCGAGAGGCGCTCGACAGCCCGCCGAAAGACCTTTGCCCCTTCTTCCAGCGCTTCGGGGAATTCCATTTTGGTGTTATCGGGAACCTGATCCCAATCCCAGTAGCGCTCGGTCGTCCAGCGGTTCTGGCTGAGATCAAACCGCGCAAACGAGCCGTAGGGGAACAGCGAAATATCTTGATGAAAGGTCTTTTCGCCAAAAAGCTGTTGAAAGCGCATGTATTCGGCAGCGCTGACGAGGTTCAGCTTGCGCGGGACAAACGGCGCGGCAGCTACCCCTTTCACTTCCGGCGCGAAAACGAGCTTATCACCCTGTACATAGTAATAATGCGGGTACAGGCCAAAGCGATCATTGGTCAGGACGAGATGGTTCCGGGTGCGGTCGTAAAGGGCGATAAAAAATGCGCCGTTGAGGTGCTTGGCGAACGACACTCCGAAGGCTTGATAGGCGCTGAGTGCCAGTTCGGGGGCGATACCGCTGCGGGGTTTGGGCGCACCGTTGATCTCTAACTTGCGGCGTAACGACTCGGTTTCATAGAGTTCGCCTGCCATCAACAACACGATGTTTTGATCCGCGCTGATAATGGGCTGCGGTTCGGGGTTAAAAATGCCGATGCCCAAGCGCCCCAAGCCCAGTGGGACGTTCGGCGCGACCCATGTATCCGCTTTGTACCACGGGCGATGTGACATGACAGTGACGGCTGAATTGAGGAAACTGGAGATGTCCCCGGTGGGATGAATAATACCTAATATTCCCGACACATAACCCCCTTAAATATCTATATCTCAATTTTGTAAACACATCTCTCAAAACAGAATGATGATATAATACCTCCAAATAAGGAGGAATAACCATGTTAATAGAGGTAAGCGGATGCGAATTCTGATTGGCGCACATGGTTATCCGCCTACCCATTCTGCCGGAGCCGAACGCCGCGCCGAGCGTATGGCGCATTGGTTAGCCGTGCAGGGTCATGAAGTGGAAGTCTTTGCCATCGAAAGCCTGAGTGAGCCGGGAGTCCGGCTGGATTCCAGCGTTCAAGATGGTGTCCTCGTTCATCGCCTCTCCTACGACATTGAAGCCAGCGACAATCCCTTCCGCAACCTGTACGACAGCCCGATTGTGGGTAACGCACTGCGGCAGGTACTGCAACAAACCCAATTTGACTTGATGCACCTCGTCAGCGGTTATCTACTCGGTGGTCAAGCTATCCATACTGTACACGAAGCGGGCATACCGGTTGTGCTCACCTTAACGGAATACTGGTTTCTTTGCGCGCGCCTCAATCTCATCCAAGCAACCGAGGCACTGTGCAACGGGCCGGAAAGTGCCGAGAAATGCACCCGCTGTCTGATGGAGTCGAAGCGCCGCTACCGCCTCCCCGCGCAGCACGTTCCCCAACTCATGAACTTGCTATGGGTGGGCATTCATAAAACAGCCTCTGCCAGTCATCAACTGAATGAGGTCAACCGGCGGCAGCAAGTCCTGCGTACGGCACTGGATGCCGCAGACCTTGTGATATGCCCTTCCAAGTACTTGATTAGCATGTTTGAAGAATACGGTTTCGACACCTCGCGTTACCTATTCATCCGGCAGGGATTAGCCGTGCAGGGTGCCGAAGGCCATGTGCGGAAACCCGCAACGACCGGGGTCATGCGGATTGGCTATGTCGGGCAGATTAAACCCCATAAGGGTGTCGACCTGCTGATTGATGCCGTCATCGGCCTCATCAACGCTGGTGAAATCGTTCGGCTTGAGCTGTGGGGCAAGGAAAGTGAAGCCCCTGAATATGTCGATATGTTGAAGGCACGTTCCAGCGCCTACCCGGAAATTCGGTGGAACGGCAGCTACACAGGTGGGAAGGTGTGGGAAGTGCTGTCGGAACTGGACACGCTGGTCGTACCCTCACGCTGGCACGAGAACAGCCCGAACGCCATACTGGAAGCCTACAAGATGGGGGTGCTGGTCGTGGCAACCGACCTCGGCGGTATGGCGGAGTTGGTCAAGCATGACCACTGCGGCTTGGTGTTCCGGCTGAATGATGTGGACGATTTACGCCACCAGCTTGAACGGCTGCTGCATGAAAAAGGGTTAGCCGAACGGCTGCGCGAAAATATCCCGCCGGTGAAGTCGATTGATGAGGAAATGCGGGAAATTACCGAGCATTACCGGCAGCTCTTGCCAAACCTCTCTTAAACCTGCTGACTGAATCAACGGCTATATTTCCCCTAAAGGCCAATCAAATGTCTGCACATCCGTTACCGGCTGGCGAACTGCGACCGCGCCGGTGTAATCCGTGCCAATATTGAAACTGTGGAGCGTCCAACGGTTGGCTTCTTCCGGTTGACCGGCGACCCGCAGTACCCGCGCCGGTTCCCCCGGCAGCAGCGAAACATCAAACGAGTCGAGCGGATGCGACAGCCCCTCGCCAATCGCTTTGATATACGCCTCTTTACGAGTCCAACAGTTAAAAAACACCTGTACCTTTTGGTGCGGCGGCACACGGGCAAAGACCGCATTTTCATTGATCGAGAACGTATTGCGGGCTAGCGAGTCAATGTCGTCTAGCGTTCGCAGATGCTCAATATCCGCCCCAAGCGGCTGACCGATACCGACCGCGAGAACCGCCCGCGTGTTGGAGTGCGCGAGGTTGAAGTGAAGGTACGAGAAACCAAGTAGAGACGGTTTGCCCTGCGGGTTGTAGCTGAACAGAAGGTCGCGCGGCGGCTGATGGGCATAGTGACCGAGGAGAGTCCGCAGGATACCGCGCCCCGCAGCATACCGCCGCTGGTCACGCTCGAAGTAAAAGGCCGCTGCCCGTGCCGCCTCATCCGGCGCAAGCAGCGCGTTCCACGCCGGCAGACGCTGATCCGCGCCATCAAGGTCGATGCGCCAGAGGTGGATGACTCCGGCGGTTAAGGCGGTGTATGAAACCATACAGGTTGATTAAATCCCGACCGCTTGAAAGACCTTTTCCAGATCATTACTCACACGGCGCAGCACCACCGGCTGCTGGGATTGCAGGTAGAAGTGACCACCGGGGAACACGCGCGTTCCCCAAAAATCGGCTGATTGCTCGCTCCATGCCGCAAGCCCACTGACGCTGGTCGTGGGGTCATGGTCGCCGCCAAAGGCCGAGAGTGAACAGCTCAACGGCGGTTCGTCATCGTATTCATAGTGTTCCATCGCACTGAGGTCAGATCGTAAGATGGGGATAAACATCGCTAGTAAATCCGGCTCGGCCAGCACCGCCGCCGGAATCCCGCTGTAACGGGCTTGAATAGCCTCGATAAATTGGTCGGTGGGTAAGCCGCTCAACGGCGGCAGGGTGCGCTCCAACTGCGGCCCCGACCACGCCGAGACGAACAGGTGCGCCGGAAGCGCGTGTCCCCTCCGCCGCAGTTCACGCGCCGTTTCGAAGGCGACCATGCTGCCCATGCTGTGTCCCCAAAAGGCGAACGGGAGATTCATTTGCGGCAGGAGTGCATCCACCAGCGAGACGGCCAGTTCCTTCAAATCGGTGATGAGTTTTTCGCGCAGACGGGTTTCACGCCCCGGCAGGCGGATGGCGCTCACTTCGACCTGCGGCAGCGCTGTCCCCCATGTGCGGTAGACGGCAGCCCCCGCACCGGCGTAGGGGAAGCAAAAAAGGCGGAATTTGGCGTTCGGCTGCGGCTGGAACGTCACCGTCCATTGTTCAGGGTTGAATGTCATAGATAGCACTCAAGAGGTTGATAGGCTGACAATGAGAGCATTGTACAACAGATTAGGCTGCCCATCGCGAGAAACAATAAGCGCCGACGTTATGTGTAGGCTGCTAACATGGGTAGGACTACCTGAAGTGGTGGAGGGTAAATTCGACCCCACCCCAACCCCACATCAGCACGGTCGCAGGCTCCCTCCGCTGTTAGCCGTAGTAACAGGGAGGGGCTTTAAAAGTCGCAACAGCTCCCATTTGCGACGGAAAAAGATAAATTCTGTTTCCACCGCTTAGTGTAGTGCTACCCTAACGTGCCTTACAGAAATCAATAGAATGTGAGAGCTGAATAGGGAATAGGTGTCAGCATTATGGGGCGGGAAAACAAAAACGAGCTTGTCGCCCGTTTTTAAAATGTGTGCCTGGAGAGATTCGAACCCCCGGCCCTCTGCTCCGTAGGCAGATGCTCTATCCGCTGAGCTACAGGCACATGATGACTATACTTTAGCACCATCAACTGGCAGGGTCAAGATTCAGTTTGTCATAATCGGTACGTTAGATAAGCTATAATCATCAACAGCTCATTTAGAACGCACCAAATGGAACTTTCTCATGTCGCCCACTCTCATCAAGATTTTAACACCCAACGGCTTACAACTGGCGGACTACACCGCTAACTCGCTGGCGGATGCCGTGAAGTACGAGCCGCACGATGGTATTTATACGTTGACGAACACCTTCAACCACGGGCAGGTACTCAAAATGGATGCCCACCTCGACCGGCTGGAGGACTCAGGGCGGCGAGTGGGAATGGCGTTCAAACTTGACCGTCCAGCCATCCGCAAGGCACTGCGACAGATGTTGGACGAATCCGGCTATGGGGACGTGCGTTTCCGCATCACCATTCCCCAAGCCGAACCTGACCGCATCACGCTATCAATTGAACCATTCAGCGGACACCCCGCCGAGACCTACATCAACGGCATACGCTGCATCACGCTCAAACCGAGCGTCACGCGCGTCAACCCCGCCGCCAAGACGACCGGTTGGATGCACGACCGCGATGCTGTCGCCACGCCACCGGGTATCTTCAGCGGTATCCTGCTCGATGAAACAGGCGACCTGCTGGAAGGCACCAGCAACAACTTTTACGCGATCATAGACGGCGAACTGCGTACGGCTGGTTCTGGTGTGTTGGCCGGTATCGCCCAGCAGATCATCTTCGAGGTCGCGCCCAACATCCTGCCGGTGAACCGCACCGCTGTCAACGTACGCGACATCCCACGCTTCAGCGAGGCGTTCCTGAGCGGCAGCAGCCGGGGTATCGTACCGCTGGTCGAAATTGACGGCATTATGATTGGCGACGGGAAACCGGGGGCAATCACGAAGCAGTTGCGAGAAGCCTACGCCGTGTGGCTGAACGAACACCTTGAAGATTTATAGCGCAGGGAAAGCGTTTATTAAGGAACGTTAAATCACTTGCGCGAGATTTCACATTGGCACTATATGGACTAAGCCAACCTTGAGTAAGCTAGGGTTATCCTCGTTTATTAAGACCTACAGGTTTGACTGTCCCATGTATGCTTTTCGGCGTTTGCTTCCCCTGCTCTACCGTTACCGCTGGCACATGCTGGTTGTGATCGTCTCATCTGGCGGCATCACCGCTATGAACCTCGTCAACCCGTGGCTGGTGCGCGAACTTGTCCAAATTCTCCGTGTGGAAACCGGTGATGCGGCGACCAACCGCATCTTGCAATTGGCGACTGTTCTCTTTGTGGTATTCATCTTCCGCGCGATTTTCCGCTTCATGTATCTGTATATCGCGCATGTCATGGCGTACAGCTTCGTCAATGACCTGCGGGTGGCCGTTTATGACCACCTGCAAAAGTTATCAGCCCGCTTCTTTGCTGACCGACAAACGGGTGAACTCATCAAGCGTGTGATTAATGATACCCGCGACATCGAACCGCTAATCGCCCATTACATCCCCGATATGACGGTGAACGTCCTGCTGCTCATCGGGGTCGGTATCATCCTGTTCAACCTCAACCCCATGCTTGCCCTGCTCACGCTGCTGCCCATGCCGCTACTCGTGGTGAGTAACTTGTTCCTCGGCAAGCGGATGCACAGCGCGATTAAAGACTCCTCGCGGCGTTTGGGTATCCTGACCGGTATCGTGCAGGATAACCTCGTTGGCATCAAAGAAATCCAACTGTTCACCCAAGAAAAGCGTGAACACGAACGCATCAATGAATACTCGACCGATACGACCAAGACGCTGCTTTACGGCCTCAAGATGCAGGCGATCCTCTCGCCCTCGATTGAGTTCCTGACGGCGATGGGGTTGGTGATCGTGGTGCTGTTCGGCGGGCAAGCCGCGCTCGGCGGTACACTGCCAGTCGAGGACTTGGTGGCGTTCTTCCTGTATCTGAACATCTTCTACCAACCGATCACCCTGATGACCCAAATGAATGAAATGCTGCACGTCGCGATCACCGGCGCGCATCATGTGGTCGAGGTGATGGACATCCGACCCGATGTGGACGACGCGCCGAACGCGGTCAACCCCGGTCGTTTGCGCGGCGAGGTCGAATTCCACGATGTCAGCTTCCTCTATAATGAACACGTCGCCACGTTGAAGAACATCTCGTTCAAGATTCAACCGGGGCAAACGTTGGCGCTCGTTGGGCCAACCGGCGCGGGTAAAACGACCATCGCCAGCCTCGTCCCGCGCTTCTACGATACCGCCAGCGGCACCGTGACCATCGACGGGATTGATGTCCAAAAGATGACGGTTAGCGGCTTGCGCTCGAACATCAGCATGGTTCTGCAAGACGTGTTCCTGTTCAACGGTACGATCCGCGATAACATCCGCTACAGCAATCTGAACAGCACCGATGAGGAAATTATCGCAGCCGCGAAAGCCGCCCGCGCCCATGACTTTATCATGGCGATGCCGGAGGGTTACGATACGCATATCGGCGAACGTGGGGTGAAGGTGTCGGGCGGGCAGAAGCAGCGTTTAGCCATCGCCCGCGCCGTACTGAAGAACGCGCCGATCCTCATCCTCGATGAAGCGACATCGGCGGTCGATACGGAAACCGAGGCGGAAATTCAGGAAGCGCTGAACGAGCTGATGAAGGGCAGAACATCTATCGTCATCGCGCACCGCCTGTCGACCATCAAAAACGCGCACCAAATTCTCGTGTTGGATGGCGGGCGCATCGTTGAAAAAGGCCGTCACCAAGAATTGATCTACGGTCGTGGACGCTACCAGCGGCTGCACGAGGCCAGCGCCCGACTCAATTAAAGGCGCTTGCAAGGTGCTTGTGTTTAACATGACGTTCAACAACTTGATTAAACGATCTCCGCGTGATATAGTATTTTTCAAGTTGACAATTTCATAGCTTGTTTTGTGCAGTTACGCACACATCAAGAGCGATGGAGGGAAACGGCCCTTTGAAGTCGCGGCAACCCCTAAAGCATTGGGAAGGTGCCAAATCCGTCAGAGTAATACTCTGGAAGATGAGCAGTCCGGTTACGGTCATACGCGCCTCTTCTGTTCCAGAGAGGCGCTTTTTGTTTTGGAGGAAAGGTAATGACGACAAAGGAACAGGTTCAGGTGAGCAACACCACGTTTATGACTTCGCCCCACTACTTCTTTACTTCGGAGTCGGTTTCCGAGGGGCATCCCGACAAAATGTGCGACCAGATTTCGGATGCCGTTCTGGACGCGATTCTTGAGCAAGACGCAAACGCCCGCGTCGCCTGCGAAACCGCGACGACCACCGGCCTCGTGCTGGTGATGGGCGAAATTACGACCAGCGCTTATGTCGACATCGACAAACTGGTGCGTAAGACCGTGACCGACATCGGTTACACCCGTGGTAAGTACGGCTTCGATGCCGAAACCTGCGCCGTGATCGTCTCGATCAAAGAACAGTCGTCGGACATTGCCCAAGGTGTCGATCAGGCGTTGGAAGCCCGCGAAGGTACAATGACCGAGGCCGAAATCGCGGCGACCGGCGCAGGGGATCAAGGTATGATGATCGGCTTCGCGTGTGATGAAACGCCCGAATACATGCCATTGACTATCTCACTTTCACACAAGCTGACCCGACGCTTGGCCGAAGCCCGTAAAGCTGGCGAAATCGAATGGCTGCGCCCCGATGCCAAGAGCCAAGTGACGGTCGAATATGCTTACGGGAAGCCGAAGCGTATTGATACCGTCGTGATCTCGACCCAACATGCGCCGGAAGTCGGCAACGATGAAATCCGCGCGACGATCATCGAGAAGGTCATCAAGCAGGTGGTTCCGACCGAACTGCTGGACTCGAACACCCGCATCTTCGTCAACCCCACCGGTCGTTTCGTGACCGGCGGCCCGTTGGGTGATGCTGGCCTGACCGGCCGTAAGATCATCGTGGATACCTACGGCGGTGTCGCCCGTCACGGTGGTGGCGCGTTCTCCGGTAAAGACCCGACGAAGGTTGACCGCAGCGCCGCGTACATGGCGCGTTACATCGCCAAGAACGTGGTGGCGGCTGGCCTTGCGACCCGCTTTGAAGTGCAGGTGTCGTATGCCATCGGTGTTGCCAAGCCGACCTCGTTGGCGGTCGAAACGTTTGGTACGGGCGTGATCCCCGAAGATCAAATCGTGGCGCTTATCAACAAGCACTTCGATATGCGTCCGGCGGCGATCATCCGCGACCTGAAGCTGCGCCGCCCGATCTACAAGCAGGTGGCGGCTTACGGTCACTTCGGTCGCCACGACATCGACATTCCGTGGGAACAGACCGATAAGGCTGACGCGCTGCGTCGGGACGCGGGTTTGTAAGACAGGCTATCCGCAGCGACGCGGAGTTCGCAGAGAAATACAGAGAAAATACGAATCGCCAAGTGCGCCAAGATTAAAGAGAGCGCCAAGGGTTCGTTAAACAGTAAACAAGAAATCCTCATCAGACGATGGGGATTTTTTATTGCACAAACTGCGAAACGTGCAGCGAAAAGTGCAGATTTTGCATAATTTGCACATTTTCCCGCCGAAATGGCTGGCGGGATGCTCCCGTGCTGCCGCTGAGTTGACATTTTATGGCGGCGGAAATGAGGGAGCGCGGCGCTGAACTGGCGCACTTTCGGCGGATGTAAGGGAGCAAACCACCGCCGTGCAATACCTTCGCTGCCGCCAAGATTGCAATACGATTTTTACCACGAAGGCACAAAGAAATGGAGAAAGGTAGAGAATAAATCATAGTTTCATTATAGAACAAAAGTTCATTACTTGTCAACAGGCGGAATGGTTTGAGTTTTCAAACTTTTGAGGGTATTAAAGTCGGTATTTGGGGACAGCGGACGGCATGTATGCCGTCCCTACGCACAACCACGCCGATATGTGTAGGGACGCGATACATCGCGTCCGATTAACGACAAACCTACTTTTCAAACGGCTTCTAACTTTTGAGGTGAGAAAAGTAGAAATCATGATAGGCAGCGGATGTGATTCAATATGCAACGGACGGCACACTGCGTAGATGCCGTCCCTACGCACGACAATGCCGATTTTTGTAGGGACACGATACATCGCGTTCGCCCTCAACATTAACTTGATGTTTTGTGATAAAAAGTATCTTGTTCCCACAACGCAGGATTATTCACAATATAGTCGCGGATACGTGTTAGGTCGGCTTCATTCCGAATAATATGATCGTGAAACCGTTCCTGCCACAGATTACCTGTCAGACCGTTTGTCATACGATTGACTTCACGAGTAGCAGCAGCTTTGTAAGTGCCAATAACCCGCCCTAAGTGATGTCGTTTTTCCTTCGGCAAATGGTCTTGATGCAACACAACCATTCCGTGAACGTGATTGGGCATCACAACGTAAAGATCAATCTCAACCTGCGAGTAATGCTGTGGGATGGCTAACCAACATGCCGCTGCTATATGCCCAGAGGCGCTTAAAACCATTTGCCCCTCAACCACATCGCCAAATAGATAATCACGGTTTGCGGTACATATCGTCACGAAATAGGAACCATCTGTGGTGTAATCATGCCCTTTTAGGCGTGGCGATTTACGTTGAGGATAAGTCGGTTGCGACATTATCAACTCGTTTGATTGGTTCAGATCGGACGGCACACTGCGTAGATGCCGTCCCTACGCACAACCACGCCGATATGTGTAGGGACGCGATACATCGCGTCCGGCCACCCGCAAACAGGAAACAGAAAGCCTATTTGAAGCGGGAAATGCGAAAACCGACATCGTTGCTCCTGCCGTGAGGATTGCCCCCGTTCCGGTACTCGCAGCGGAAGAAATCCGCATTGTTGACGTACCAAGCACCGCCGCGCAGGACGCGAACATCCGTTCCATCAAGCAGATTATTATTGGCCTCATATTGTGTTAAGCACCATTCCCAAACATTGCCACTCATATCCACAACACCGAAAGGGCTGTCACCCTTGCCTTCATATTGGCGCACCGGTGTGGTTTTGCCAATCCCTTTACCATAAACATTGTTGTTACAGCGGCTGGCATCCCCCTGTTTGCCCCAAGGATAATCTCGTCCATCATCGCCCTGCGCGGCTCGCTGCCATTGGTCTTCGGTGGGCAGCATGATATTTTCACCCGAAGTTTCGCCCAACCATTGGCAAAAAGCAACTGACTCATACCAAGAGACACCAACGACGGGATAATTCGGCTTGTTCCATTTATCGTCCCACCAGTAGCGCGGCTCGCTCCATTCGTTTTCTTGTCGCATTTCCCAACCATCTGCCGTCCACCACTTTTCTTGCTCATATCCCTTTGCTTCAACGAACTTGGCGAATTGGGCGTTTGTGATGGGGTATTTGCCAATCTGAAAGGCTGCCACTTCAAAGGTAGTTGCTATCTTAATGTAGCCGCCGTTTGCGTCATCATTGCCACCTAATGTGACTTTTCCGGCTGGAATGTCAATCCATGCGAAGGGTTGCGGCATGAGGGAGAGAGAGGTGGGGCGAGAAGGCGCGGCGGACGGCATGTATGCCGTCCCTACGGTGGGGGGAACGGTTGGGGGTGGCACAACAAAAAGACCTGCAATATTGTTCGGGTCGTAGGTAACACCATACTTTTGTATATAAACGCGCCAAGCAGCCTTCGCCCCTCTATACAAGGTCGAATTGGCGGACATCTGGACAATGGTCTGATATTCCTTATTGCGACTATTCTCATGCTGGATTTCTCCGACCCGTTCAGCCGCAGCCAAACCCCATCCAGAGGGATCAGCCTCTTTCACCTGCTGAAAGAGTTTCAATGCCAATGAAATGTTGTTTTCGGCTGCGGCTTCCTCGGCGAGCATATAAACTTCTGATATTTGTTCAGGCTTTGACTCTGGCTTTGGCTCGTCTGGACGATCTGGTAATGGCGAAGGTGGCGGATATTTACCTTGAAAAATATTCACGCGAACATCACCTAGCGCCCGTTCAACTGTAAACAAGGTATCACCCAAACTCATATCATCACGCACGATAGCATACTGAATACGGCGCGATTTTAGCGATTGTGGGGTATCACACTGCTTAAGCATTAAAGGCACAATCGGCTTATTCAGAGCCAACGCATAGTTGAGTTCGGCGGTGCAATAAATCGACTCAACGCACTTGGGAGACATTATATAAATGAAGCATTCACAGGTCTCAATGTTTTGGAGAATACCCTCCCACCAATCCTGTGCTGGCATAAGGCGTTGGTCAATCCATGCGTCATGGTGCGCTCGATCACGCAGCCCCCGCCACAACTCATAAACCCATGCTTTATCATCACGAGAATAACTAATGAACAGTTTCGACATAATGGGGTCAATCATCCGTTGTGTACGATGTCAGTATAGGATGTATTCTGACATAAGACGATTGACCCCGCAACGTGTTCACTTCCAGAGGTTGAGTAGGCCGCTGGTGCTGACGTATCCGGCATAGATGAGGGCGGCGATCAGCATCACCCGCCCCAGCAGTTCGGAGCGTGCCGCCAGTGTGTCGCGGAAGAAACGGTGCAGCAGCATGGGCAAGAAGATCAAGCCAAACGGCAGGATGAACAATGGCAGAATACCCGCGAGGATGTAATAGGCGAACAGCACGATCAACGTGCCGGAGGCCGCCAGCATCAGCCGTGAGCTGACCTGCCGCCCGAATGTCACCGTGAAGTTGTGGTCGGTCAGCACGTCGACGGCGTAGTCGCGAATTTGCTGTTCCAACTGCGCCGAGAGTGAGGTCAGCACGAAGATCGACACCAGCGCGGTATCCAAGCGCGACCACTCTAAACCGACCAAGAGCATGGTCGCCAGATAGGGGAAGGTTTGCACGAAGAACATATGCATCAGCAGATCGGCAATCGGGCGGCTTTTCAGGCGCAGCGGGGGCGCGGAATACGCCCAAATCGCCAGCAATCCGCAGGCGACGACCAGCAGACCCTTCACCCCAAACTGAGCAAAGAATACACCCAGCGCCACGCTGATCCCGGCGAAGAGGATGCCCGCGTTCAAGCGCGACAGCTTGACCCCCACGAAGAAATTACGCGCCCCTTTTTTCGCTTCTTGCGCGTCAAACGGCGCGTCGAAATAATCGTTCACGGCGAAGCCCAGCCAGTAGCAGAAGGCCATCACCACCGGCACGCCGAGCAGTTCGACCTTGAACGACTCGTGACCGATGAGCGCCACTATGCCGATGATGAGCGTGATACCCCACGCATCGGCATGATTAAAAATGAGATTGGAAACCTGCTTCAACATGATGCAAAACCATACTTCCATGATCGATTCAACAATGGGTCAATCATCGACCAAGCATCATCAAATGTCCATACACCTTTTTACCGTTACTTGTCATACGTTTGTCGAGGCGTAAAAGTCGCGCAACGAATTGAAAGATCGGCGTTACAGAAATCATTTGCCGCAATCCTCACCACCGTTGTATAGTGAGAACTGCATTAAGAACCTACCGGCGAAGGAGCCACCCATGCGCGCTTTGAAGACCATTGGTAAATATTTCTGGCGCTTTATGATCGTGTTTTCGTTCATTGTGAACATCATTCTGGTTGTGGTACTCCTCGTACTCGGCCTGACCATTTTTGACATCAAGAAGAACATTGCCCAGCCGCTGATTCAGGGCTTGCACAGCAGCTTCGTCGGATTGAACGATGCGACGATTGACTGGACGATTCCGGTGCAGGATACGATCAGCGTTGACCGCGCCAACGCGCAGTTGGAGACGACCATTCCCATCAACCTTGCTGAAACGGTGGTCACCCTGACGCAGCCCGTACCGCTCACGGTCGGGGCGAACATCACCGCGCCGGGGCTTACCGTCAGCGGCGCATCCGTCAGCCTCACGCTCCCCGCCGGAACACGCTTACCCGTGTCGCTGGCCTTCGACCTGCCGGTGCAGCAGGACGTGACCGTCAGCCTCGATGTGCCGGTTGACCTCAAGGTTCGCGCGGTCATCCCGCTTGACCAGACACAAATTCACGACCCTGTGGAAAACCTGCGCCTGCTGTTCGAGCCGCTGGTGCGCGCCCTCGGCAACCTACCGGGCGACTTTAGCGAGGTTGGCACGTTCGCGGGGCAAATCCTGAGTGGCAACGCGCCAAACCTGCTGGCGGAAACCCCTTACAGCCAGAACCCGTGGCCGGGATACTCGACCACCGCCGGAACGAATTACACGCTGGGTAACGCTGAGATCCCTGCGGATAACGTCGCCTCTACGACAGGCATCGTACCCATCGGTGGCATCCCCGCGCTGGATGAGGGCATACGGCCAGAGCTGTACCAGAACGGCAGCACACCGGCGACACTTAACCAGCAGACCATCAACAACCTGATCGGCGCAGGCGTGAATCCCGCCGCCTTCAACGGCAGCTACGCGGATACGGCCAACAGCCCGTCGAAGCAGGGCAGCGGGCAGCAGCCACCGACAACGACCGACACCACCAACCCGCCGATAACGGACACCGGCGACACGGGGCAGCAGCCCACCGGCGAAATACCGGCAACGCCCATCCCCGGCGGTGGTGATCTCGGCATCGTCGCCACCCCCGGCGGGTAAACCTGTTAACGAGAGAGGCGCATCAACCTGCGCCTCTTTTCATAAGAATTGACGACACATGGACTCTCACCCCTGCCACGTTTGGCTTATAATGAAGGGGTTCGGAAGCAGCAGTACGCTGGTTGGTTAAAAGAGGAATGTATGACCAAGCCTGATATTCGGCCTCCCATCTGTGACTACGAAGGGTCCAATTACCGCACCGAATTCTGGGAGGGCAAAGGCCGCGACTACGAAGATCAGGTCGAGCGCATCGCCCTGCGCCGGATGCTGCCCAAGAATGGCAGACGCTTGCTCGAATTGGGCGCGGGCTTCGGGCGGCTGACTAACGAGTACCATATGTACGAACAGGTTGTGCTGGTCGATTATTCCTTCTCGCAGTTGCAATACGCGCAGGAAAAGCTCGGTCGCAGCGGGCGCTATATTTATGTGGCGGCGGATGCTTACCAACTGCCCTTCCGCGCGGGTGTGTTCGACGGTGTGACGATCATCCGCGTCATCCACCACATCGCCGATGTCAACGTGGCGCTGCGGCAGGTGCGGCGTGTCCTCGTGCCGGATGGCAAGCTCATCCTCGAATACGCCAACAAGCGCAACCTCAAGGCCATGTACCGCTACTCACGCGGGCTGCAAACGTGGGACCCGAACGACCTCCAGCCGGTCGAGTTTGTCGAACTCAACTTCGACTTCCATCCGGTGTACATGCAGCAGCGGCTCGCGGGGGCGGGCTTTAACACCGAGCGCAGTATGCCGGTGTCGTTCTTCCGCGTCGGCGCGTTGAAAAATCACCTACCGGCCACGCTGCTCGCTGGCTTAGACGGCATCTTGCAGCATTCCGGTTTCCACTACACACCGAGTATCTTCACGCTGAACACGGCTACGGGCGCGTCACCCAACAACCTTGAAACCGACTCGCTGTTCGTCGCCCCCGGTTCCGGTGATGAACTCGTTAAGGAAGGTGACACGCTGGTTTCCACACGCACCAACCAGCGCTGGGCGATCCGTGACGGCATCTACGACTTCAAAGCGCCAATTGACGAGTAAGACAAGCCTGTTTACGGGCATCAAACAGGTTATAACATCGCTATTTCACGAAGGAATTTCATATGACTGATACCCCTGTCCGCGTCGACGTATGGTCGGACTTTGTTTGCCCGTGGTGCTATTTAGCCGCCACCAGCCTCGAAAAGCTCGAAGCTGCGAATGAGATTGAAATCGTCCGCCGTTCCTACGAACTGCGCCCGAAGGGTTCACCGCCTATGCCGGAGGAATACCGCAAGCGCATCGAGGACGGGCAGCCGCAGTTTAATGCGATGGCGCTCGAACGCTACGGCATCACCATCAACCGCGGGCCGTTCGGCATCGACAGCCGTCCCGCGCTCATCGGTGCGAAGTTCGCCGAGGAACAGGGTGCCGGTAAGGCGTACCACGATGCCATGTACCGCGCCTACTGGGAAGAAGCCCGCGACATCGAGCAGCTTGACGTGATGCAAGACGTAGCGGAAAGTGTCGGCCTCGACCGCGAAGCCTTCGCCGCCGCGCTCGAAACACCCGCCTACCTGCATCAGGTGATTGCCGACATTACACAGGCGCAGGGGATGGGCTTACAAGGTGTCCCCGCCATGATCTTCGCGGGGAAGTACCTCGTCAGCGGCGCACAGCCCTACGACGTGCTGAAGCAGGTCGTCAAGGACGTGAACACCCGCCTCGCGGCCAACGCCTAAAGCCGTTATCCACCCAACAAAAAAGCGCCTGTCAGCAGTAACAGGCGCTTTTGATTCAGAAGGTACGATGACTAGATGCCGGAATTGATCTGCACGCGCCCCAGATGCGCCATAAACTCATTGCGGGTCGATTGGTTCGAGCGGAACGCGCCGAGCATGGTGCTGGTGGTCATGCTGGAGTCGTGCTTTTCCACGCCGCGCATCATCGAGCACATATGCTTACCGTCCACGACAACCGCCACGCCCAGCGGGTCAAGCACTTCGTTGATGAAGTTGGCGATCTGCCGCGTCATGCGTTCCTGCACCTGCAAGCGCTGCGCGAACATATCCACGATACGCGGGATCTTCGACAGGCCGATGACCTTGCCGCGCGGGATATAGGCCACATGCGCGTGACCGATGAAGGGCAGCATATGGTGTTCGCACAAGCTGCTGAACTCAATGTCCTTCACTATCACCATATCATCGTACTCGACATCGAAGATCGCGTTGTTAATCAACTTAATCGGGTCGGTACGGTAGCCGCTGAGGAGTTCGGTATACATTTTGGCGACACGGTGCGGGGTGTTCAGCAAGCCTTCGCGGTTCGGGTCTTCACCCACCGCCGTCAGGATTTCAGTCGTTGCCTGCTCAATCCGGCTGCCGTCAACCGGCGGCAAACCGAGTTCGAAGATCCGCAAAAAGTCTTTCGACTTCATTTTGGCATCAATCTCAGTCGATGCGTGAGCATCGGCGATTTTATGTTCGTCAATTTGTTTACTATACATCCTGTTCCCCTTTTGTCTAGCTTTTGTACATCTATTATAGGGTATTTCTTGCCTAATAGTCCGAAATCTCAGCGGTTACTACCGACTTTCATATCCATTTCTCACTATCGTTTCGGAACTATTGTATAGTCCAGATGGCCTGAGTTTTGTTACACTTACGCCATTCTCATCGAGGAGTCATCTTATGCCGAACGCCTACGACATGATTGAAATTGATAATCTTCGCCTGCGCTGCATCATCGGCTTTAGCCAGCACGAACTCAAAGACAAGCAGGATGTCGTCATCACCCTCCGCATTGGAACCGACATGCGGCTAGCAGGTGAAACCGATAAGCCTGAGGATGCTTTCAACTACCGCACCGTGACCAAAGCCATCATCACCCATGTCGAGGCTTCGCACTACGCGCTGGTTGAGAAACTCGCCGCTGCCATCGCCCGTATCGTCGTGGTTGATCACGCCGCGCCGTGGGTGCAGGTGCGCGTCCATAAACCCGGTGCGCTGCGCTTTTCGGACAGCGTGGGTGTGGTCATCGAACGGACGGCTGATGACTTCCGCTAACCCCTCGACCGCTTATATCTCACTCGGCTCGAACATCGACCCTGTAACCAACCTGCGCCGCGCCGTTGAACTACTCGGCCAGCGCACGACTTTACGCGCCGTATCCCACGCCTACCGCACACCGCCGCAGGGCTTCACCGATCAGCCGGATTTCCTGAACGCGGCTGTTAAAGTCACCACCGACTTAGACATTCTCTCGCTCAAACATGAGATCCTCGATTGGATCGAGCGCGAACTCAAGCGCGTACGCGACCCGAATAACAAGAACGCGCCGCGTACCATCGACCTCGACATCTCCTTATGGAATGAAGAAGCGTTCACTTACGGCGAGAAACCGTGGCGTGTCCCCGACCCCGACATTCCCCGCTTCGCTCACGTCTGCCTGCCCCTCGCTGAAATCGCGCCGGAGTATATTCATCCGACCGAGAGGATAACCTTATCCGCCATCAGCACCCGATTTACTGATGCTCAATTTGACCGGCTCTCCCTCGGCTAAACCTGTTTCAGCGTTTAATCGGTGGGAATGCGCCCTACAGGATGTTGTAGGACGTGGTACAATCGCACCGTTTGAATACGCGGTAGTCGGTGACAGATCATTTCTGACCACGCTAACAGCCAATCGTGAACGGCTCACCGCTAACAGGAGTTTGCCGACCTATGATCTTACTTGAATATGGACGTATCTTCATTCGCCGCGCGTGGATTATCGTACTGCTCGCCGCGTTAGCCGCCGCCGGTGCGTACTTCCTCGCCAAGCAGCAGCAGCCTATCTACCGCTCGGTGCAAACGGTACTGATTCAACCCGCCCGCAGCGACAACGGCCTGACCATTTCCAGTAAGGAACTGCTCAACAACTACAGCTTATTATTGGACAGCACTTACACTGCCGCGAAAGTCATTGACCAACTGCAATTGGATATGACACCAGCAGCCCTGAAAGGCGCGGTGGATGTCGTGGCGGATACGCTGACCATCTCCATTAAAATTTCGGTCGACTTGCCTGATGGTGAAATGGCAAACCGTGTCGCCAAAGCATGGGGCGAACAGTTGGTGATCTTCCGCAACGCCGAAAACCAGAAGGTGCAGCGTGCCGACCAAGTGAACGCCCTGCTGCAAGACGACCCCGTGTACGAACTCAACCGCCCGCGCCCGACCATCAACGCCGCCGCTGGTGCGATCTTGGGGGTTATCCTCGGCGCGATCATTATCTTCGTGCTGGAATTCCTAGAAAGCAGCGTCATCCGCCGCCGCGAAGACCTTGAGCGCACGATTGATGTTCCCGTACTCGCTGCCATACCCGACAACAACTAATACTGTAGGGAGCGTTTATGACCCTTCCTTGCTCCAAAAATCGAAATACGATGACGAAACCCTTGCACACGAATAGGTATAACGAATGCCGAATGTAAACCTCATCACCCTGACCGACCCACGCGCCGCCGCTGCCGAAGCCTTCCGCAGCCTGCGTACCAATCTCATGTTTAGCAGTGTCGAAAATCCACTGCACACACTGCTGCTCACCAGCACCGCCAACAGCGACGACAAAAGCGCCACGCTCGCCAACCTCGCCGTCACCTTCGCCCAGAGCGGCAACAAAACCATTCTGGTGGATGCCGACCTACGGAAGCCGAGCCAGCACGACATCTGGGGCGTACCCAACGACCGCGGCCTGACGACCATGATGATCGAGGACACGGCGATGTCCACCCCGCCGCTGGTGAACACCGGTGTTGAGGGGCTGCAACTGCTGCCCACCGGCCCGCTGCCGCCCAATCCGGCGGACATCCTCAGCAGCCAGCGCATGAACGCCCTGATCGGGGTACTCAAAGCCCGCGCCAACTACATCCTGTTCGACGCGCCGCCTGTCCTCGCCGCCACCGATGCCGCCCTGCTGGGTGCCAAGCTCGACGGCGTGCTGCTGGTCGTGCGTGCCGGCCACACCCGCCGCGAACACACCGTCCGCGCCCGCGAAGCCCTCGAACGTGTCCACGTCCGCATCCTCGGCGCAGTCCTCAGCAATGCGCCTAAGGAAAGTGTCAGCGGCGAGTACAAGTAGGCAGCGTCATGCAAACCCCGAAGGATATTCGCGTTTCCAGTTGGGCGGAACTCAACGATGTGATCTTCTACCAAGCGTGGGATGAAGAACTCGGTCGCTACCGCACCCCCTACGCTTTTCGCGGCCTTTCGGATACCGACTACGACCTGAAAACCAGCCTCATCCGGCTCGGCGGCCCGTATGCTCAGTTGGAAGGTGCATTACTCCGCAACTTCAAGAAGTACGCCCACCGCGACACCAGCCCCGGCGACTCGATCTGGAATTGGCTCGCCGTCGCCCAGCATCACGGCCTGCCCACCCGCCTGCTCGACTGGACGAACTCGGCCTACGTCGCCATGCACTTCGCCACCATCAACCTCGACAAAATCGTCGTCGATGGTGCGATCTGGTGCGTCGATGTGCGGAAGATCCAACAGTGGATGCCGCCTAAAGTCCGCGCCGTCCTCAGTGAGCAGTCCGCCAACTTCTTTCAGGTGGATATGCTGGGCCGCGTCTCCAGCACCCTCGCCGAGTTTGACAACCTCTCGCCCGACCCGTTCGTGCTGTTCTTCGACCCACCCAACCTCGATGACCGCATCACCAACCAGTACGCGCTGTTCTCTACCATGTCCAGCCCGACTGCCGTGCTTGACCAATGGATGGCCGATAAGCCGGAGATTTTCCAGCGCATCATTATTCCCGCCGCGCTTAAGTGGGAAGTGCGCGACAAGCTCGACCTCATCAACATCACCGAGCGCGTGTTGTTCCCCGGCCTCGATGGTTTGTGCGGCTGGCTCAAGCGTTACTACAGCCCGCGTACGCAGGCAGTTAAACCGCATGTCGAACCCTGACCTGCCGCCAGACGACGACCCCCAAACCGCGTGGGAAAAGCTGCCGAAGAACACGCCTTCGCGACAAGCCTTGCCACCCATGACCGGCGGTACGCGCTGGGTGTGGGCGTTCGGCATCTTGTTCCTTATCATCGTAATCTTTGGCATCTTGCAAGGTCGAATCGGGTAATAATAGAGAGATGATGTTTTCTCGTAGGGGCGCACAACCATGATACCGCCACATAACAGCGTGGTAAGTGTGTTAAGCAGAACGGACGGCATATATGCCGTCCCTACAACGAACATAAAATGGAGATTATCTCCCTTAAATCTTCATGTAGGGACGCGATACATCGCGTCCGTTTTCTCAAAACTTCACCCACCACGCTATTGTGTACACGTACCACACCTATGCGCCCCTACCTTTGTCTGTATAAGAAAATGAGGGATGAACCACATGAAGGGACTGATTTTAAGCGGCGGCAAGGGAACAAGGCTGTATCCCCTGACCTATACCAACGCCAAGCAGTTGATTCCGGTTGCCAATAAGCCCGTCCTCGTGCGGGTGATCGAGTCCATTCGTGATGCGGGTGTTGATGAAATCGGCATCGTCATCGGGCAAACTGGCCCGCAGATTCAGGAAGTCATCGGCGACGGCAGCAAGCAGGGCGTGAAGATCACCTATATCCCGCAGGAAAGCCCCGATGGTCTCGCCCACGCCGTCAAAATCTCGCGCGATTTCCTCGGCGACGAACGCTTCGTCATGTTCCTCGGTGATAACGTCATTCAGGGCGGCATCACCCAGCTCATCAGCGACTTCGCCAAGAGCGATTGGAACAGCCAGATCGTGCTGAAAGAAGTCGAGAACCCCACCGCCTACGGGGTCGCCAAGCTGCGCGACGACGGCAGCATCGAGCAGTTGATTGAGAAGCCCAAGAACCCGCCCAGCAACCTTGCCCTCGTCGGCATCTATATGTTCGACCCCTCCATCTGGGAAGCCGTCAACAGCATTCAGCCCTCCAAGCGTGGCGAACTCGAAATCACCGACGCGATTCAATGGTTGGTCAATGCGGGCAAGCGCGTGTTCCCCCACGTCCACAAGGGCTGGTGGATCGACACCGGCAAGCCGACCGATATGCTCGAAGCCAACAGCCTCGTGCTGGAAGAACTCGTCCCCGGTATCGCAGTCGATGCCACCGTCGAAAACGCCCAAATTGACCGCCGCGTCACCATCGAAAGCGGCGCGAAGATCATTAACAGCGTCGTTCGCGGCCCGACCATCATCGGCGAGAACACCATCATCGAGAACAGCTACATCGGCCCGTTCACCAGCATCTACCACCATGTCACCATCCAGAACTGCGAAATCGAACGCAGCATCGTCCTTGAGCACAGCACCATCGCCGACATCGGCACGCGCATTCAAGACAGCCTCGTCGGTCGCCACGCGGTCGTCCGCCGCAGCGACGACAAACCGAAGGCGCTCAAGATGAACATCGGCGACCACAGCAATTTGTGGGTCGTTTAATCCAGCACTGTGGCATAATAAGAGGCAGCAGCCATCTCAACACGTAGGGAATGGTCTAAGACCATTCCGCATCTATTCCCCTCGCCATGAGGAGAGGGTAAGCGCCGTACTGAGCTTGTCGCAAGGAAGGCGCTATGGGGTGAGGGTTCCCTATATTCTCCCCCAACTTCCCTAGTCAGTCCTGTGCGTCACCTACGCACTATCTTTTGTGAGAACTATGACCGAAATAACAATCACGCAGCCCATTAAACTGATCGCCATCGACCTCGACGGCACCCTGCTCAACAGCAACCACGAAATGACCGAACGCACCGAGACGGTGCTGAAAACCGCCCTCTCTAAGGGCATCCGCGTCATCATCGCCACCGGCAAAACCTTCCTGTCCTCGCGCCACATCGTCAAGCGCCTCGGCACGAACACCCCCGGCATCTACAATCAGGGGACGATCACCTTTAACAGCGACGGCACGGTTCACAGTCAGCAGGTCATCGACAAAGTGACTGCGCGGCAGGTCATCACCTACGCCGAAGATCGAGGCTACATCGTCGGCGTGTACAGCGGCACGCGCATCCTCGTCCGCAAGCTGACCCAGCGTATGCAAGAGCTGACCACCTACTTCCACGAACCGATGCCGGAAGCCGTCGGCCCACTGCAAAATATTCTCGAAACCACGCCGGTCAACAAAATCATCATTTTCTATCCCCACGACCCGCGCCGTGTGCAAGCCCTGCGCTGGCAGCTCAGTATGCAGATCGACACCGGCACACGCTTGCTCTCGGCAGGCATTCCCGACGAACTCGAACTGCTGCCCACCGGCGCGTCCAAAGGTTCTGCACTCAAGGTGCTGCTCAAGGAGATGGGCATCCCCGCCAGTCAGGTGATGGCGCTCGGCGACGGCGAAAATGATGTCGAAATGCTCGAACTCGCGGGGATCGGTGTCGCGATGGGCAATGCCAGCGAGCATGTCAAGTCCATCGCCAACGTCACCACCAAGACCAACGACGAGGATGGCGTGGCAGAAGCCGTTGAGAAGTACGTGCTGGCTCCGCTGGCAAAGGCCGCAGAAGCCGCAGCCGTGCCAACCCCGACACCGAATGCCACCACCGAACCCGCTTCACCCGCCAGCAAGGTGGAAGCAAGCCCTATCGCCTAAATTAGCGCTATATTGATCCGATGTAGGGGCAAGGTGCTGACTTGCCCTTCGGGTAAACAAGGAGCATCACCCTTATGAAAAATATTCTCGTTACCGGCGGCGCGGGCTTTATCGGTAGCTGCTTCGTCCGCCGCATGACCAAGAGCCACCCCGAATTTAACATCATCGCCTTCGACAAGCTGACCTACGCCGGTAATATGGATAACCTGCTGCCTGTCAGCGGCGCGTCCAACTTCCAGTTTGTGCAAGGTGATATTGCCGACCGCGAAGCCGTCATGAGCGCCTACGAAACGCACGGTGTCGATACCGTTGTCAACTTCGCCGCCGAGTCACACGTTGACCGCAGCATTCTCTCGCCGGATGCCTTCATCAACTCGAACACCGTCGGCGTACATATCCTGCTCGAATCCGCCCAGAAGCACGGCATCGAACGCTTCTTGCACGTTTCCACCGATGAAGTGTATGGCGACATCGAAGGCGATCATTTCTCGCTCGAAGATGACCCCTTCAAACCCAACAGCCCCTACTCCGCCAGCAAGGCCGGTGGCGACCTGATGGTACGCGCCTACCACGTCACCTACGGCATGAACACCATTGTCACCCGAGGCAGCAACACCTTCGGCCCCTACCAGTACCCCGAAAAGTTGATGCCCTTCTTCATCTCGGAAGCCATCGACGACCGTCCGCTGCCTGTCTATGGCAACGGGATGCAGGTGCGCGACTGGCTGCATGTGGAAGACCACGCGGGTGGAATTGAAACCGCGCTGCTCAAGGGTACGGCGGGGGAGGCATATAACATCGCGGGTGAAAACCAGCAGACCAATATTGATGTTATCCGGCTGATGCTCAAGCACCTCAATAAGCCGGAAACCCTGCTGAAGTACGTGCCAGACCGCGAAGGCCACGACCGCCGCTACGCCATGAACGCCGATAAGCTCAAAGCACTCGGTTGGAAGCGCCTTTACGACGCGGAAAACTTTGATGCCGCCGTCGAAAACACGGTCAACTGGTATCGCACCAATGAGTCATGGTGGCGCAAGATCAAGAGTGGCGAGTATCTCGAATACTACAAGCGTCAGTACGCCGCCCGCCTCGCCGCCGCTTCCGCCTCCCCGAATTAATTACTCAACGCATCAAATAAAAGGGCGAACCAATGTGTTCGCCCTTTTACGTTCAACCCATTCCAGATTTTACCGGAAAGGTAAATAGGTCACTTTATCTTTCCACTCATCGGGGTCACTCGCACTAATGATGAGGATTAGTTCTTGTATCGCCACTAGTATGGGCACGGTGTCACGAATCTCAAACACTCCCGGCATCGGTAATCCATTTGCTATTCGCTCATAGGCGAAACCAACCATCGTTTCGACATCATGCGTCAGCAAGATGCGATCTTCTTTTGCAAGCCAGTCTAAAAGACTTGGATCATCAATACCTGCTATTTCAGTATCTTGAATACGAATGTAATCAAAATCAGGGTTTAAGCGCTGTACGCCGCGCAAAATACGGTTATCGAAATTTTCATCCGCCGCAAACTGCATGAACTTACTCTCGTTTTTGCTTATCGAGCCGTGCTTGCAAACGTGCTCGGATGCCAACCATTTCGGGGTGACGAGCTTCTACTTCATGTCGAACTTTTTCGGCGCGTTCTTCCCGTTGGTGGATATAGTGATCGACTTCTTCTTGGTGCCGCAGATAAAATGCGATCACATCATAAGTATCTGCCAATCCGAGGGCAGGATATGCAATAACGATTTCTTCTGCCGACATCGACCGGTTGAACGCATTAACCACAGTATCGAGCGTAACCCGTGTACCACCTACACGGATGACACCATCACGCATTTCGATGGGTACAATCTCAGTTTGAGGAGTAGAAAACATATGTGGTACCTCAACTCATCAGGGCATACGACTAATCTAGTTTATCATCATTTCAAACCAGACTCCAACTTCCTAAATTTTGTGCAAATAAAGAGCCATGTGAGCGAAAAAGAATAGGTCACGAAAGGCGCGAAAAATGACAATGGCGAACAAGTGAGCAAGCTCTGGGACAACACTAGGCGAGGATAGGGATTGTTGCAACTTCCAGTACCGTACCGCTTGCCGACCATTCGTGTCTCCCTCATTTCATCTCTAATTTGCACAAAATTTGGTAGCACCGCACTAAACGGTGGAAATTCATTTTGTGTCTATTTCATCGCAAAATGAACCATAAAAGTCTTTAAAGTCCCTCGCCCTGAGGGAGAGGGATTTAGGGTGAGGGCTT
>Ga0209460_1000206_pt1 | contig 75384 bp, 57 predicted proteins | sample EBPBio132013_DNA_FD_185868 | JGI IMG/M metagenome (GOLD analysis project Ga0209460, IMG submission 185868) | Wastewater treatment Type I Accumulibacter community from EBPR Bioreactor in Madison, WI, USA - Reactor 2_5/13/2013_ DNA (SPAdes)... | ecosystem: Engineered > Bioreactor > EBPR >... | reverse complement strand
TGCCACCTGACCATGCAGACAGTAATTACCGGATGGCACGGGAAACTCTGCTCGATCATGTTAACCTGCCCACGGACAATGTATTCCGGCTCAAGGGTGAACTGCCACCCCCGGAGGCGGCAGAGGATTATGAGCGTGTGTTACACAGCTTCTTTGGTGATGAACTGCCGAGGTTAGATCTCATTTTGCTCGGCATGGGCGACGATGGTCATACGGCCTCATTATTTCCTCATACAGAAGCACTCAAAGAGACGCAGCGATGGGTTGTCCCGAATTATGTTTCTGCTAAAGAGACGTGGCGATTGACGTTGACAGCCCTCGTGATTAATAACGCGGCAAACGTGATGTTTCTGGTGGCCGGAACTGAGAAAGCAGAACGGTTGAAACAGGTTCTGCAAGGTGCGTATCAACCGGAGACGCTTCCGTCCCAACTGGTCAAACCCACGAACGGGAACTTGATTTGGGGGGTTGACCAAACGGCGGCAGCTTTGTTGTAGACTGCCACAGAACTGACCCTTAAACGGTAGGTGAAAGTCTGCCGTTTTTGATTCACAACCTTCGCAAATTTCGCGGTTTTTGCATTATTTGCACATTTTTCCGCCGAATTGACTTGCGGGAGACTCCCATGTGTCCGCTGAATTGACATTTTGTGGCGGCAGATTTACGGGAGCGCGGCGCTGAAATGGCACTCTGCGGCGGATTTACGGGAGTGATCCACCGCCGTGCCATTTGTGTCCGCTGCTGCTGCCGTTGCTGCAAAAGTTACAAGTGGCAAGAGAAATGCAAAGATTGAACCGCAGAGGCGCGGAGAACGCAGAGATAAGAGAAGAGAAATTCATTTTGAACTGCCAAGTTGCCAAGAGAAACAGAGATAAAAACAGGGTAACACAAAGCGGGGGTGAAAGGGTGAACATTTGTCAGACCATTTGGTCGGTTTTAGCGGTTGTTGACGTTAACTTTGTGAGGGAGAAATGGAAAAGCAAAGTTGTGGAGAGGTTAGAAAATGGTTTGCCGACAAACCTAAAATAAACTTTTGTGAAGTAATGAGGATAATGGTCGTTTAGGTTTATACCTACCAATTCAAGAGTATTCGGGTCAATAGTGGCGGACAGCAAGTATGCTGTCCCTACAATCGTTGGGGACATGCTGGGTGGTAGTGAGGGCGCATAGCCATGCGCCCTACGAAAATTGCGAGGTGTCGAGTAATTAAATCGCGTGACGTAATACGCGAAGTCAATCAGGCAGAAATAGGCGCAGCGATTTGCAACCTATCCGCCGAAACGCCGTGACGAGTTTGCAAGATTTTCGCAGCGTTTTCGATTTCTTGTTCACGCCGATTTTCATCCCAGCCGAGTTCCTTAGCCAAAATATCCGCAACTTCGATCAGCAGGCTGCCCGTCACCAAGCCCAGCATGGCAAGCAGCGAACGGCGCAGGAGCAAATCATCGAGATGAACGATTTTTTCGTGCTGTGCTAAAAAGGCGATTTCGCGCTGGCTATAAGTTGGTTGTGACTGTAAGGGTGCATCCGTTCCAGCCACACAAAACGCGGCAATTTCGGCAGCATAAGTACCGTAGCGTTCGAACAAGGTTTGCACACGCTCGGCGGAAAGCCCTGTTTTCTGCTGAAGGTCCGCTAACCACTGCTGACGCGCGGCATCGGTTTTCGGATAGTTGCGACCGCCGCCGATGGGTGTGTTTTTGGTGTTTGAAGTACGGCTGCGACCAATACGCTGGAGGGCAGCATCCGCAGCCTGCTCGGAAAACGCGCGGAAGGTTGTCCACTTGCCACCAATGAGGGACATCACTGGAAATCTGATCTTATCATCTGGCTCGATGGTACGGAGGCTGTGGTCACGGCTGATCGAACCCGTACGGGAGGCGCTGCTGTGCGGAAGCGGACGGACACCGCAGAATTGAAAAACAATTTGAGAGCGGTCGATCTTCATAGTCGGGAACACATAACTGACCAACTCGATCATGTAATCGACTTCTTCGTCAGTGCAGACGGGGTCGGGAATATCGCTGCGGATGTCGGTCGTGCCGATGATGACTTTATCGAGCATGGGGAAGATCAGGCAGATGCGACCGTCTTTATTCTCGAAGAAGACTTCATTACCGAGCAGCATCTCACGGAGTTCCGGGTTATCGACCAGAATGTGCGAGCCTTTTGTGCCGCCGATAAATTGAGTTTGCTCACCCATTGAGCGGTTCGCCAGATCGATCCACGGGCCAGCGGCGTTCAGCACCAATTTCGGCTTGACGTTATAGGTACTGCCGGTGAGTTCATCTTTGAGGGTGACGGTATCACCTGCCCCACTGGCAAGGCTGACGTAATTGAGCGCGTGGGCATTCGAGTTCGCGGCCTCGGCATCCATAATCATTTCGAGGCAGATGCGTTCAGGGTATGGCATCCACGCATCATAATAGGTCGCAGTGCAAACGATGTCGTGATTAATCTGTGGGCGTAAGTCCAGCGATTCCGCGCGCCCGACCATCCGGTGATTCGGTAAGCCCTGCTGCCCGCGCGTAAACCAGTCATACAGCATCAAGCCGAGTTTGATGACGACCGCGCCGCGCTCGGAGGGTTTGTCGCGCAGCCCTAAAAACTTCAAGGGAGCATTCAAGAAACCGGAGAACCAGCTATAAATGGGGATGGTGGTCGGTAAGGGTTTGGAATAGTGAGGCGCGTTGTGCAGCATCCGGTTACGCTCGGTAAGGGCTTCACGGACGAGGCGAAACTCGCCATATTCGAGATAGCGTATGCCGCCGTGCAGCATGTGGGACGAACCGGCGCTTGCACCGCTGCAAAAATCCTTTTGCTCAACGAGCAGTACATCGACACCTTGCAGCGCCAGATCACGAAACGTTCCGATACCATTGACACCGCCGCCCACAATCAACACCGAAACATCGGTCTTCTTTTGAAGGGCTGCGAAAACATCCTGTCGGGTCATGATGACAACCTATTCTATCTACGGCTTTGCCTTAGACGGCGACCCGTTCACACCATGCGTCCAGTTCTGGTTCACTCAAGAAACCATCGGACGCACTCACCGCACCAATTTTGTACGAGGCATAAACCATTGCTTTGCGGATCGCCGCGTAAGGATTGCCTGTTTGCTGATAAAAGTGAATGAAAGACGAAAATAATGCGTCCCCCGCCCCAACCGTATTGACAACGGGTCGTGTTATGACTGATGGAATGTGACCGAGGTAGTTTTCCCGCTTGACCGACAGGATTGCGCCCTGTGAACCCAAGCCGATCACAACTATTTCGGTACCGTAGCGGTGAATAAGCCAACGCGCCCAATCTTCGGGCGAGCAAGGCAAGTTTTCATGGCTCATGAACAGGATATTGGCGGCAGCCATATAGTCGCGATTATACCGATCTTCAATATCGGAGATGGCGTGTACATCCGACGCTATTATTTTGCCAGCATTTCGCGCGAGTTCAAGAAAAGGGCGGGAGAAGTTAATGTTAGTGAGAACGGCGATCTCACAACTATGAACAGCCTGTTCAAACAAGACCTGCGGGTAGAAGCTGTCTTGAATGTCTTTCAAGTCGGTATTGACCTGTCGATTGCCATACGAGTCATAGATGACAACCGACTGCGGTGTGTGCTTCAGCCGATCCAGAACATATTTACCGCGAATACCCTCATCGGTGAGCGACTGCTTCACGAGCTTTTGCGAGGTGTCTTTACCAACGAGTGATAAAAACTCGACGGTATTGCCTAAGCGCGTCAGTGCCTTTGCGACATTAAAGCCTACACCAGAGACAGCGCTGTTCACACCATGAAAGGGATAGAGTACGGGCGAATATTGAATGGGAAAGGATTCAACTTTGAGGGTCGTTTCAACATTCACAAGGCCAGCAACAAGTATTTTAGCCATCATCGAACCTAATATTTACCTACTAAATAAGCATCTCATCATATTTTGAACTTGCGACATAAACAACGCCTAACATTTATTCTTGTTCCCAGTGTTGGGCGCGTTCAACAGCACGCTGCCAACCTGCATAAAGCGAATCGCGTGTCGCAACCGACATCTTCGGCTCAAAGGTTTTTTCCAGCGCCCATTGGCTCGCAATTTCCGTTTGGGACGACCAATAGCCGACGGCTAAACCCGCTAGATAGGCCGCACCGAGGGCAGTGGTCTCGGTCACGACGGGGCGCTGCACCGGCACACCGAGAATATCGGCCTGAAACTGCATCAGGAAGTCATTCCGCACCGCCCCACCATCCACACGCAGGGCTTGTACGTCGAGACCCGAGTCGGCGCGCATGGCCTCAAGAACATCGCGGGTTTGGTAGGCGATACTTTCCAACGTTGCGCGTACGATTTGGGCGCGACCACTGCCGCGCGTGAGGCCGACAATCGCGCCACGAGCATACTGATCCCAATAGGGAGCGCCCAAGCCAACGAAGGCCGGAACAACATACACGCCGCCTGTGTTCGGGATGCTGCGGGCAAGCGGTTCGGTTTCGGAGGCGTTCGTTATCAGTTTCATCTCGTCACGCAGCCATTGAACAGCCGCACCAGCGATAAAAACGCTGCCTTCGAGGGCGTACTGCATCGGTTCTTGCCCGACCGTCCAACCGACTGTTGTAAGCAGGTTGTTTTGAGAGGTCTTCGCCTCGCTGCCGGTGTTCATCAACATAAAGCAGCCCGTACCATAGGTATTTTTGACCATACCGGGTTCGTAACAGGCTTGACCAAAAGTGGCGGCCTGCTGATCGCCCGCGATTCCGGCGATGTTGACCGGCGCACCGAAGATTTCCGACGCGGTTTGCCCGTAGACCATGCTGCTGGGAACGACCTGCGGCAGCAGGGACACAGGAATATTCAGCCGCTTGAGAATAGTATTTGACCACCAACGCTTGTGGATGTCGTAGAGCATGGTACGGCTAGCATTGCTTACATCGGTAATGTGTAAGCGACCGCCGCTTAACCGCCAGATCAGGAAGCTATCAATCGTACCGAAGGCGAGTTTCCCCGCTTCCGCCCGTTCACGCGCACCGGCAACATTGTCGAGCAGCCACGCAACCTTTGTGCCAGAGAAGTAAGCATCAGTCACCAAGCCCGTTTTTTCGCGGATGGTTTTATCAAACCCTTCGGCTTTTAGCTGATCGCAAAATGCGGCTGTGCGGCGGTCTTGCCAAACGATGGCATTGTGGATGGGTTCACCCGTTTCGCGATCCCAGATGATGGTTGTTTCGCGCTGGTTGGTGATGCCAATCGCCGCAATATCGGCGGCGGATAGCTGCTTGGTTTTAATCACCTGCCGCGCCATATCCAACTGCGTTTGCCAGATGGCAGCGGGGTCATGCTCCACCCAACCGGGTTTCGGATAAAGCTGCGGGAATTCTTTTTGGGCAGTGGCGACGATATGACCCGTACGGTCAAAGACTATCGCGCGCGAGGAGGTCGTCCCCTGATCCAAAGCTAAAATATAATTTACCATGCCATTTATGTCCTGCGTGCATCAACCAAACGAACTCAATTATAACGAGCGTAGTTTTAAGTGCTACAAGGGAGACACTTGTTCAGAAAAGATGCCTCCCCTTTCAAGCGTAACTAGATCAGATTGATCGTGACTGAAGCATCCGGCAGACGATCCGCCTTAGCACGAATGGTCACCAATCCGGGATTGCGGCCTGCACGAAGGTACATGGCGGCGTGACCGCCCACCAACGGGAACGGGTTTTCGCCGTAAAGTTCGGCTGGGCCTTCCACCTCGAACGACACCGATTTGATGGCGAACGGCAGACGGTTGCCATACTGGTCGGCAATCTTGAATACGATACGGGTCGTATCCGCGCCGTCGGCATTCAGTTCCAAGTCGTCGGGCAGCAGCAACAATTGGGCTGGCTGTGGGCTGCAATCAATTTTCTGCTCGATGACAGGCTGACCATTGTAATAACCTTGAACACGCAGCACAGGGAGCTTGCCACCCCATGTCAGCCACAACTGCATCCCCGGCACGGTGAAGGGCGCATGTGGTAGATTCGGGAAGGCAGCACGGTCCGGCTGGAAACGACCGATATGATTATCGCCAACGTGAACATCAATTTCGTCACAGTTACTAAATACGGTCAGCGGGTCGTTGCCACCACCGCTGCGGTCGCCCATCGACCAGATGGTAGCGGCGCGTAAAACGGGGCGGACATCCGGCGAGATCTGGCTTTCGTAAAAGTAAGCGGCGTATTTGGGGAGGCGGAACATATCCATGACACCGTGGTAGCAAATCATGTCGCCGGAGCCAAATTCTTTGTGGGTGTTGTAGTCGAAGGCACACCAGCCGATTGCACCTGCGACACTGCTCATACTCAACTGTTTATCCTGCACGCGGGCGTGGCGCAGCGCGTGTTCCACCAAGCGTTCTTCTTGGTCAAAGCTCTTGGTGGGGTACATATGCCCGTTAAACTCGGTGACGAGGTGCGGCATGTTCACAGGGTCAACAACGGTGTTCGAGAAGTCGTTGTAGGTGAATACATCCTCTAAAAATTCGCTGTTTTGGAAGTAGCGCACACCGCCTGTTTGACGTGTCGGGTCGAGCTTGTGGGCGAGGTCATTGGTAGCACGGTAGAGGGCGGTGTTATCTTGAGACTCGTTGATGCGAACACCCCACATGATAATTGATGGGTGATTACGATCCCGCAGAATCATGGCTTCTACATCGCGAAGGGAAATGCCCTGCCAATCGTTATCGCCGATATGCTGCCAACCGGGGATTTCCTCGAACACGAGAAGACCGATGGCATCACAGCGGTTGATGAAGTGTTTTGACTGCGGATAGTGAGAGGTGCGAACGATGTTGCAGCCTAACTCGTACTTGATGATGTCTGCGTCCTTGCGCTGCAAACGTGCGGGCGCGGCTGCACCGATATAGGCATAGGTTTGGTGACGATTGAGGCCAATGAGCTTCACCCGTTCGCCGTTTAAATAGAAACCGCCGTCTTTGCGGAACTCGGCCTCGCGGAAACCGAATGTACTGGTTTGGAGGTCGATCTGCTGCCCGTTATGACGCACTTCAAGTTCGAGGGTGTAGAGGGCGGGATGGGTGAGCGACCACAGCTCCACCTGCCCCAGCGCGGTCAACCCCACCACGGTGAACACATGCTCTTGGTTCGGTGGCAGGGCGATCTGATTACTATCATTATCAATCCGAAGGCCGTCAGCCGTTGCCACAGCAGACGAAAGTGTGATCGTAACTGGCTGCGAACTGTGGTTCATCAGCGTGACATCCACTTCGACGCTTGGGCTTTTCGTGAGTACATCTTTGGTGCGGACGAACACGTCTTTGACATAGACTGGTTCGACGTAACGCAGTGCGACTTCGCGGTAGATACCGCCAAAGGTGAGATAATCGACAACAAAGCCGAACGGTGGAATATCAGGCCGTTCACTGGAATCGAGGCGCACGGTGAGCAGGTTTTCGCGTGTTTCATCTACGAAATCGGTAATGTCGAACGAAAACGGTGTAAACCCACCTTCATAGTCTCCGACTTTTACGCCATTCACAAAAACCTCGCTGGCGATCATCGCACCTTCAAAGTCGATGAACAGGCGGCGACCGTCGCGCGGTTCGGGCAGTTTAAACCGCTTGCGATAGGTCGAAATAAATTGGTACTCATGGTTATCAAAATTATGATAGGGAAATACCTTGTTGGTATGGGGCAGCGTTATCGGTTCAAATTGTGAATCCGGCACATCCGCCGATACGTCAGCAGGTGTAAACAACCAATCAGTGTTAAATGGAATAATTGATCGCAAGGCAGTACATCCTTAATATGAATAACTCGGTAAACCTTAGAGCCTCAATAATAATTGTCCCCCATATGATTTCGCAATCAAATGGATGCTAGAACAACCCAACAACACGTCCGTCTTCATCAAGGTCAACTCGTTCAGCCGCTGGATGGGAGGGCAAACCGGGCATGGTACGCATTTCGCCGCAGAGGGGGTAAATGAAACCGGCACCGACAGACGCACGCACCTCGCGAATTGGCAACCGGAAGTCTGTTGGCGCACCCTTTACGGTGGGATCAGCCGTGAAGCTCAGATGGGTTTTTGCCATACAGATTGGCATTTCGCCAAAACCATTTTGCTCGAACATATCAATTTGGCGCTCGGCTTCAGGTGTGTAATCCACACCATCAGCACGGTAAATCTCGGTCGCAATCGTTTCAATCTTCTTGCGAATCGGCCACGCGACCGGATACAGATACTGGAAATCATTGGGCTGTTCGCAAGCCGTGACCACCATTTCCGCGAGTTCGGCTGCGCCCTTCCCGCCCTCCGCCCAATTCCGCGCGACCGAGACACCGACAGCCCCCGCCGAGATCGCGATCTCGCGAATAGCAGCCATTTCATTTTCGGTATCGGTCGAGAAGGTGTTGATAGCGACCACAGGATTCACGCCGAACTTCCGCATATTTTCAAGGTGGCGCACCATATTGGCGGCACCCACCTCAACATCAGCGATATTCTCGCTGGTCAGGTTTGAGTCAAGGGGTTTACCGGGGGTGATTTTATATTTCCCGGTATGGGCTTTCAGCGCACGTACTGTCACCACGAGGACGGCAGCATTCGGTTTGAGTTCAGAGATGCGACACTTAATGTTAAAGAACTTTTCGGCACCGATGTCCGCGCCAAAGCCCGATTCGGTTATCACATAATCACTGCACTTGACCGCGATCATATCCGCCAGCACCGAGGAATTGCCGTGGGCGATATTGGCGAACGGACCGCAGTGAACGATGGCGGGTGTGTTTTCGAGCGTTTGCATGAGGGTCGGTTTGATGGCATCACGAAGCAGCACGGTAGCCGCACCAGCCGCTTGCAACTGCTCGGCGGTGATCGGTTTTTTATCGCTGCTGTAGGCAATTACCATCTTGCCGATGCGTTCGCGCAGGTCTTCAATCGAAGTAGTTAGCGCCAAGATTGCCATAATTTCTGAGGCGACGGTGATGTCGAAGCCCGTTTGACGTGGAATACCATCGGCCTTATCACCCAAGCCAACGATAACGTTGCGGAGAACGCGGTCGTTCAAGTCCATGACGCGCCGCCACACGATATTATGCACATCAATATTGAGCGCGTTGCCGTGGTAGAGATGGTTGTCGATCATGGCGGCAATCAGGTTATGGGCGGCGGTGATGGCATGTATATCGCCCGTCAGATGGAGATTGAAGTTTTCCATCGGGATAACTTGACTGTAACCGCCACCTGCCGCGCCACCTTTGATGCCGAAGGTCGGGCCTTGCGAGGGTTGGCGAATGGTAATAGTCGCCTTTTTGCCAATGAGGTTCAGCGCCTGCCCCAAGCCAACCGTGGTGGTTGACTTACCCTCGCCTAGCGGTGTCGGAGTAATCGCGGTGACATCGACATAGCGAGCGTTAGGACGATCCTTCAGGCGATCCAAGACACTGAGATTGATCTTCGCCATGTATTTGCCATAGTGTTCGAGATCGGTTTCAGGGTCTAAACCCAATTGTTCAGCGATTTTACTGATGTGAAGCGGCTTCGCGGCTTGAGCAATTTCAATGTCAGAAGGGATAGCAGGCATAATAGGTCGCTTTCAAAAGCAGTTGGATATCATCTGTATAGTAAACAATAAAAGTCCAGCCTGACAAATCGAGATTGTCATACCAGTTTCAGCCAAACGTCAGATTAGTGAACCCCCGCCATGATGCGCTTGGCAGCGTTGATCTCGTCTTCGTTCACCGTATGCCCCATGTTGGGATACAAACGCTCGGTGACGGCTGCACCTAAGTTGCGGAATACAGCGGCACTCTCGATGACGCGCTCCTTCGGGATATGGAAATCCACATCGCTGCAACCGAGGAACACAGGCGTTCCTTCCAGCGAACCCGTGTATTCCTGCAAAACGTCGCCGATGAGGCCGCCGCTAAAGCCAATAACGCCGCCATAGTGCTGCGGGTTACGAGCGGCATATTCCAGTGCGAGACATGCGCCCTGAGAAAATCCAGCCAGTATGATTTTTTGTCTGGGGATACCCGCTTTTTCAAGGTTCGTAATCAAGTCACCGACCACTTGAAGCGCGGAAGATAAGTAGGGTTCGTTGGTGGCAACCGGCATGATAAAGCGATTCGGATACCACTGGTAACCGGCGGCTTGCGGCGCGAGGTAGGTAAAGTCAGGCTGCTCGAACTCCGAGGCGAGCGTCAAAATATCCTCGGCGGTTGCGCCCCGACCATGCACTAAAATCATCGCCCCACGGCTCCGGCACGTAAAACAGGTTGCCCTTGGTGTAATTCAGTTTGTCTCATCGGTCATCCTTATTGTGGAGCTTTCCACTCTGGAACGGTTAACGGGTCTAAACGATGGGTAATTAATTCACGCTGCGACTCCAACCACGGCGGCAGCTTAAGCTGCGTTCCGAGTGAAGCTACATCTTCATCAAAGTGGAAGCCGGGGCCAACGGTCGCTAACTCGACAATGTGACCATCAGGGTCAGTAGTATATATGCTCTTGAAGTACACACGATCCATGATTGGTGACACACGATAACCCGCCGCGATCAGCCGTTCACGCCACTCAGCTTGTTCAGCTTCATCGGCAACAGCGAAGGCCAAATGATGGGTCTGCCCTGCTCTCATTTGCACAGCAGCTTCCTTCGCGGGGTCGCGTTCAAAATAAGTAATCAGCGTGCCGGGTTTGCCCTCGTCAACACCCCAATACCAGTGGGCGGAACCGGGGTCATCAAAGTTGACCGTTTGCTTAACCAGCCGCAGTCCCAATACTCCGGTGTAAAAGTCGATGGTGCGTTGAGCATTCCCACTGACAATCGAAATATGGTGAAGTCCTTGGATTTTCATCTTGTCATCCCCCGAATTGTATGCCGCGCCAGCCGTTTGCTTTTCCATTGTATGAAGTATTCGCCAGAAAAAAACGGCGTTTTAGCCACTTTTTTTACACATTAAGTTTGTGTGAAGTCGTAAATTTGGCAAAGTACAAAATCGTGATACAATTTCGCGCTACGAACCTTTTGGGGGAAACCTGTGTATTATGTACACAGGATAAAGATTGTTGTTCGGTGTCATTTTCAAGGAGCGAGATAATGAAATCTGTTTTTAAAAGACTGCCGCTGCTCGCCGTAGCAGCTATGTCGCTGGGGCTTGCCATCCCGGCATTCGCCCAAGACGCGCAGGTACTCTCGGTGGAGTGCGGCGCGGACGGGTACTCTGGCAATTTGAAAGCTATTGAAGCTGTTGATCCTTATACTTTTAAATTTACGTTCTGCAACCCTGACCCGGCTCTCACTGCTAAGGTCGCGTTCTCGGCGATGGCTATCCATTCAGCCGATCAAATCGAGGCTACCGGCGGTGCAGGTGACATCCTCGAACAGCCGATTGGTACTGGCCCATACAAGCTGGAACGCTGGGACAAAGGTGAACAGGTTGTGTTCAGCGTCAATGAAAATTACTGGGGCGATGCACCGATTGAATCCACCGCTGTTCTGAAGTGGAATGCGGAAGCCGCTGCTCGCTGGAACGAACTCCAAGCCGGCACGGTTGATGGTATCGACAACCCCGGCCCCGGTGACTTTGTGGCGATTGAAGGCAACGCGGATTACAAGCTGTATCCTCGTCTTTCAAGCAACGTATTCTATCTGGGCGTGAACAATACCTTCGCACCATTTGACAATATCAAGGTTCGTCAAGCGCTGGCGATTGGTATCGACAAGCAGCGTATTGTGGACAACTTCTATCCTCCGGGATCAAGTGTTGCCACCCAGTTCATGCCTCCCAGCATTTTCGGCTTCACCGCTGACTCGGTTACACCGGAATACGATCTGGAAGCGGCTAAGGCGTTGATGGCGGAATCGGGTGTGACCCTTCCGATCACTGTTGACCTGAGCTACCGTGATGTCGTCCGTGGCTACCTGCCGCAGCCGGGTGTCGTGGCGACCGACCTGCAAGCGCAGTTGAAGGAACTCGGTATCGAAGTGAACATCACCGTCATGGAATCCGGCGCGTTCCTCGATGCCGCTTCCGCTGGTGAACTGCCCCTGTTCCTCCTCGGTTGGGGTGCTGACTACCCGGATGCGACCAACTTCCTTGATTACCACTTCGGTGCTGGCTCGAACGACAGCTTTGGCGACAAGGACTCGGTGCTGACTGACCTCTTGGCTCAGGCCGCACAACTTTCCGACCCGGCTGAACGTTTGGCAATCTATACCGAAGCCAACAATGAAATTGCCAATTTTGTTCCGATGATCCCGATTGCCCACGGCGGTAATGCGACCGCATTCAAGGCCAGCATCGCTGGTGCATACTCCGGTTCGTTTGGCGCTGAACAATTCCGTGTCATGGAAAACCCGGACAGCGAACAGATTGTGTTCCAGCAGAATGGTGAACCGATCAGCCTGTTCTGCAACGACGAGAGCGACGGCGAAACATTCCGTGCTTGCGAACAAATTAACGAATCGCTGCTGGGTTACGAATTGGGCGGCGGTAACGTTGTTCCGGCTCTGGCGACCGAATGGTCGGCCAATGAAGACCTGACCGAATGGACATTCACCCTGCGCGAAGGCGTGAAGTTCTCTGACGGTTCAGACTTCGACTCCAGCGACGTGTTCGCGACCTACGCGATGATGTGGGATGCCGCGAACCCGAGCCATGTTGGTCGTACCGGTTCATTTGATTACTTCAGCGTGTTCTTCGGTGGTTTCATCAACGCTCCTGCCAGCTAATACGGTAGACAGCGCATAAGATCGATACAGGGCGGGCTGTCGAAATGCACCCGCCCTTCCTTTTTGAAAAGCGGGCTTGAACGAGAGTAATTATCATGTTGAGTTTTATCCTGCGTCGACTTGTACTCGCCATTCCAGTGCTTTTTGGCATTTTACTGGTCACGTTTATCCTCGGTCGCTCTATTCCGGGTGATCCTTGCAAGGCCATGCTTGGTGAAAAAGCAACTGACGAAGTTTGTGCGCCATTTATTAAACGGATGGGTTTAGACCAGCCGATGGTCACCCAGTTCTTCATTTACTCCGGCAACTTCATTCGGGGTGATTTAGGAACGTCACTGCGGTACGGTCGGCCTGTCACGGACTTATTGGTCGAACGGCTGCCTGTAACAATGGAACTCGCGGTAACGGCCTTAGTTTTCGCGGTGATCGTCGGTATCCCGCTGGGTGTGCTTTCAGCGTACCGCTACAACTCCAAATTGGATGTTGTCAGCATGATCGGCGCGAACATTGGTGTTTCAATGCCAGTATTCTGGCTTGGGCTTATGTTAGCCTTCTTTTTCAGTGTACTTTTAAAAGACACACCTTTTGTATTACCACCCTCTGGCCGGTTAAACTCCGGCGCTTCATACACCCCCTTTTACGTCGCGTGGGGACTCGCAGCTACCGAACAGGCTGCCAGCGGCTTGATGATTTTCCTCTCACGCATGAATATTTTAAACTCCCTGCTCACCTTGAACGGTCAGCAGTTTTTGGATGCAGCCCGCCACCTCATCCTGCCAGCGGTCGCCGTGGGAACCATTCCCCTGTCGATTATCGCCCGCATGACCCGTTCCAGCGTACTCGAAGTGTTGGGGCAAGATTACGTGCGTACTGCCCGTGCTAAAGGCCTAGCTGAATATCGTGTGGTCGTTCGTCATGCTGTGAGCAACGCGCTTTTGCCCGTGGTCACGATCATCGGTCTTAACTTCGGCGGGTTGATCGCTGGCGCGGTTCTGACCGAAACCATTTTCGGGTTTGCTGGCATCGGCAAGACGCTGTTTGACGGGATTACAGCACGTGATTATGCACTCGTTCAGGGCGTGACGCTGGTGACAGCGATTGCATTTGTGATCATTAATTTACTGGTCGATTTACTTTACGGGTACATTGACCCGCGTATCCGTTTGAGTTAATGAAGGCGGCCTTCGTATGACGAGTGCAAATCCTAGCATCGTTAGTATCAAAGATGCACAACAACCCCAGCAAGCAGCCAACAAAAGCCGCTTTCAGGAATTAATTAAGAACCTACGACGTAACCGTTCAGCCGTTGCTGGCGCGGTCGTCATCGGGTTTTTGATCTTGGTGGCGGTTTTCGCGCCCTTTATCGCCACCCACGACCCGAACTTATCCATGATTGGGCAGCCGGGCGAAACCGGCAAACTCCCTGCGAAAGCACCGTGCATCGCGATACTGGGTTGTGAACAACCGCAGCACATTCTCGGCCTTGACCTGAACGCCCGTGATGTGTTCAGCCGTTTGGTTTACGGCGCACGGACATCGCTGGTGGTCGGCATTTCCAGCGTGAGCTTCGCCATCATCGTCGGTACGGTGCTGGGGCTGGTCGCCGGTTACGTGGGCGGGTGGACAGATAACATTATTATGCGTTTGATGGACGTACTCTTAGCGTTCCCTTCCCTGCTGCTCGCCATCACGATTGTGACAGTACGCGGCCCCGGTTTGGAAAACGCACTGCTTGCCATCGCATTTGTATCTATTCCGATCTATGCCCGATTGATCCGCGCCAGCGTACTATCGGTCAAAGAGTTGGAGTTCGTGACGGCAGAACGCGCACTCGGCGCACCGCCAGCACGCATTCTGTTCCAACAAATTTTCCCGAACACGCTCACCCCACTCATCGTACAAGGTACGCTCGGTATTGGCGGCGCGGTGTTGGAAGCAGCGGCGCTTTCATTCCTCGGTTTGGGCGCACAGCCACCGCTGGCGGAGTGGGGGCAAATGTTGAGCGAGGCACGGAACTATGTATTTACAGCTCCGCACCTCGTATTCTTCCCCGGTTTAGCGATTATGCTAACGGTTCTCGGCTTCAACCTGCTGGGGGACGGTTTGCGTGATGCGCTTGACCCGCGCTTGAACCGGCGTTAGTCAACCTTTGATGATCTTGAACACCTCATCGTAGAGATGACCGTTCGTGGCAAATGACTCACCGTTATAGATGGTTGGCGTGCCTTTCCAGTCGGTAAAGGTACCGCCGGCCTCCTCTAAAATCACCTGCAACGGGCCGCAATCCCAGATCGCCATCCACGGATCGACCATGATTTCGGCGCGTCCGGTCGCTACGAGCGCATAGCCGTAGGAATCACCCCACGTCCGCTGGAAGTAGGTTTGGCTGACAATTTCTTGCCACGCGCGGGCTTTTTCTTTGAACTTGGAATAGTCAATATCGCTGGTCAGGGCAACGGCATCCTTCATGTCTTTAACATCCGAGACACGGCAGCGGCGGCCATTCCAATAGCACCCGCCCCCGCGTGTGGCATAGACGGTTTCATTGAGCGCAGGGAAGTTGGCGACCCCGACCAGTGGCCCTTTTTCATCGGTCAGAGCGATGAGGTTGGAATAAAATGGTACGCCGTGAACAAATGACTTCGTGCCGTCAATCGGGTCAACCGTCCATGTATATTGCCCTGCCCCTTTTTGGTCACCAAACTCCTCGCCAATGATGCCGTGGTCAGGCCAGTATTGACCGATCAGTTCGCGCAAGCGTTTCTCGGCATTTTTATCGGCAATCGTCACCGGCGAGTCATCACCTTTGCGTTCGGCAGTGACACCATTTTGAAAGTAACTGAGGGTAATGCGGCCAGCCTGCCACGCCGCGTCGAGGGCAAAATCAAGAAAAGCGGAAACTTGGGCATCCATATCTCTACTCCAGTCGAAAAGTAAGTGAGTGGCTATAATACCTTTTTCAGCACACCTGTTACAATCGGCACCTAAACATCTACAACCACCTGAAGGATGCCAACGTGAAGATACAAGCCGCGCTTTTATTGGACGCTCACCAACGTTTTATAGTCGATGAAGTTGAACTTGATGAACCCCGCGCGGGCGAAGTTCTCATCAAAATCGCGGCCAGCGGCGTGTGCCACAGCGATTACCACATGGTATCCGGCGCGACCAAACACCCGATGCCGGTTGTGCCGGGGCATGAGGGTGCGGGCGTAGTAACCGCAGTTGGCGCGGGCGTGAACCGTGTTCAGGTCGGCGACCATGTGACGTTGAACTGGGCACCCGACTGCGGACACTGCTTCTACTGCCTGCGCGGGAAACCGAACCTGTGCGAAACATACATTGACCCGATCTGGGCAGGGACGATGCTCGACGGAACCACGCGCCTGCGCTGGAAGGGGCAAACCGTTTATCATTTCTCCGGCCTCGCCAGCTTCGCCGAATATGCGGTCGTCCCACAGGAAAGCTGCGTCAAAATCCGCAAGGATGTCCCGCTAACCGTAGCGGCATTGGTCGGCTGCGCGGTGGCGACCGGTGTCGGTGCGGCGATGTACACAGCCGAAGTGAAGGCTGGCGAGAGTGTCGTCGTTTTCGGCTGCGGCGGCGTTGGCCTGAACATCCTACAAGGCGCGGCCTTATGCGGCGCGGATACGATCATCGCAGTGGATACCAATCCGGCGAAGATGGAAATCGCCAAGCAGTTCGGCGCGACCCATTCGATACTGGCGACCGACCACCCGATTGAGCAAATTCGCGACCTGACCAACGGGCGCGGCGCGGAACATGCGTTTGAGGCGGTCGGTATTCCCGCGCTCCAAGAAACGGCGTTGGATGCCATCCGACCGGGTGGCACACTGACACTCGCCGGACTTTCGGCGATGGGAACCGGCACGAACCTCCCCGGTGCGATCATTACCCGACAGGAAAAAGTCATTAAGGGCAGCTACTACGGCACAGTGAACGCCACCCGTGATTTCCCGCTCATGCTTGACCTGTATATGTCCGGCAAGCTGAAGCTGGATGAATTGGTTTCACAGGAATACACGCTCGACCAGATCAACGAAGCCTACGACGTAATGCTCAGTGGTTCGGTGGCGCGTGGGGTGGTGGTGTTCAAGTAGTATTTGTAGGGCTGTCCTATTTGCACCAAGTTAAGCATCAAATTGACCTCATACAATGTGATTTTGTAGGGGCGCAAGCCTTGCGCCCTTTCTCACTTTCATCTCCATGGTAGGGACAGCAGACAGGCTGTCCGCGGCTCATCACCCCAACCATACTTAAATAACCATAGATAGGACGCAAGACAGCGTGTCTGTATTTTCAGCATCGCACTTACCGCTTATTTTGCGCCGAACACCAAAACGAATGTTGAACTTATAACTTGCAACTGACTCAGTACTGGGCACTCAGAACTCAGTATTATTAAAATGGTTTATTTTCGGTTAACCCGACAAACCGTTTACCAACCATTTCCCAACTCTCTTAACAATTCATCTCCCTCAATTGGTTTGAGCCGACAGAGCTTAAAAGTGACCAAATGTTCTGACAAATGTTCACCCTTAACCATTTCATTTCCCCTATAATATCAACACAGTCGGTTGTAGGGGTTTGCCGGCGGCAAACCCTCGCCTAGCCCACGCGCACCTTAACAACCACATTAGCAACGACAGCGGCAGCAAACTCTATAAGGTTCGCCGTTGATTTTTGCATTGAACTGTCAACTGAAAACTGTTGACTGACATCTATTTTGCTGCAAACGTTGCAGCAGCGAACCGACCCTTCGCCGCTGCAATAAAACAGTCCCCTTCAGGGGGCTTTATTCGCCTAGCCAGAGGGTCTATAGTCCCCTTGTGGGGTTATCCTCTGGCGATCCCTGACAACTCTGACATTGACGACACTGACGACACTGACGACATAAAAACCGTTGATGTCGTCGCCGACTTCGCCGCCAACGCCAGCATAAAATGCACTGTGAAAGTGAAGAAATTGAAGAAATATGAGAATCGTCGGCAGTTCACTCCCTCAATGCCGCCGTCAAAATCATGTTGTAACAACTGCAACATTAACAACAACTGCAATATTTTCAACTTTTACGTGTCTGTTTCCCTATGGAGCTAAAAGCCAATCGCTAACCACCAACCGCTATTTTGAGATCATTCACCAGTGAAGTTCGGGGGGCGTTTGCTGAGGAAGGCCGCGATTCCTTCGGCGTGGTCGGCGGTCGCGCCAGCCTCACCTTGCAGGACGGCCTCCTTATGCAGGACTTCTTCGAGGGTGCTGGTCATTGCGAAGTTAACCGCCTGTTTGATGAGGCCAATCGTTTTGGTGGGCGCGGCGGCGAAAGTCTGTGCCATCCCAGCCACCGTATTCGCGAGGTCAGCATCTTGCACGACCTGATTAACTATGCCGAGGGCAAAGGCTTCCTGTGCGCTGACTTTGCGACCCGTTAGCATGAGTTCCAGCGCACGAGCGGTACCGATGAGACGCGGGAGAAGCCACGTCGAGCCGCTGTCCGGCACGAGACCAATTTTGACGAACGCCTGTAGGAAGCTGGCACTTTCGGCAGCAATCCGCAGGTCACAGGCTAATGCTAAACTCATCCCTGCCCCGGCCGCGACCCCGTTGACCGCCGCGATGATAGGCTGTGGGACGCGCTGCATCGCCATAATCAGCGGGTTATAGGTTGTATTCAAATTATCTTCGTAGGAAAAGCCACCTGCCGCGATCAACTCGGAGGCCGCCCCCAAATCCGCACCCGCGCAGAAACCGCGCCCTGCCCCCGTCAGTACGATCACCCGAACGGTGCGATCCCCGGCGGCCTGTTCGAACGCTTCACGCAATTCACGCAGGAGCAGCGGGGTCACGGCGTTGAGTTTATCGGGGCGGTTGAGCGTGAGCGTTAAAATACCGTCTTGCAGGTTGTGGAGAATAGTTTCAAAAGGCATCTGTTTAACCTTCCGTTAAGCACTTGGGCAACACCCGGTAATCATAGTAACATATTCACATTGTAGAAATCACACCAATATCGAAACAGGGAGTCATGATGAAAAATATTGCAGTTCTCACCAGTGGTGGAGACGCTCCCGGCATGAACGCGGCTATTCGGGCGGTTGTCCGTACAGGGATTGCTAAGGGATGGAATGTTTACGGCGTAGAACATGGCTACGCGGGACTTATGAATGGGCAGATGCAGATCCTCGGTCAGCGTGATGTGGGGGGCATTGTCCATCTTGGCGGCACCATTTTGGGCAGCGCACGCGCCTTGGAGTTCAAAACGGTTGAGGGTCGCCAGAAGGCGCTGGATGAACTTGCCAAGCGCGAAATCGGCGGGTTGGTGGTCATTGGCGGGAATGGGTCGCAAACGGGCGCACATGCCCTTTCGGAAATGGGTTTTCCGGTCGTCGGGGTGGCCTCAACGATTGACAATGACCTCTACGGCTCGGAAATCACAATAGGCGTAGATACAGCGTTGAATATCGCGCTCGAAGCGATTGACCGCTTGAAAACGACCGCGTCTTCTCACAAACGGGCTTTCCTGATTGAAGTGATGGGGCGCGACTGCGGTTATCTGGCGTTGATGGCGGGCATCGCGGGTGGTGCTGAATACATTTCGATCCCCGAAGTGCCGACCGAGCCGGTGGATATTGCTAATGAACTCCACGCCGCCTACGCACGCGGCAAGAAGCATAGTATCATCGTGGTTGCGGAAGGGGCCAAGTATGACGCGGAAGCCCTCGTCCAATACTTCAAGGAACATAAGGCCACGCTCGGTTTTGAACTGCGTGCAACCACGCTCGGCCATGTACAGCGCGGTGGTTCACCGACTGCCTTCGACCGCTTGCTGGCGACACGGCTCGGCGCAGCAGCGACAGCGGCGCTCGCAAACGGCGAACACGGCATTCTCGTGGGTACCAACCAAAGTACGATCACCAAAACCCCGTTGGCAACCGTCATTGTGAGCAAAAAGAAGCTCGACTTCGGATTGATCGAGTTACAGAAAGAGTTAGACCGGTAATATGTGACCCCACCCCTCCCCATTGTAACAGGGAGGGGAACAAAACGGGCGAGTCACAAACACCACTCTACAAGAAGTGGCATCAGAAATCGACCTTTTAACACATTCTGAGACCTTCCCCTACAGAACAGTAAGCCTGCGGGTGTGAGTCATTTACTCCCCAGAATTCGCGGGATCGAGTTTTATGACGGTGGTTGAAAATGGTGCGACGGTCGCCAGCGGCTTGTAATTGTTAAAGCCGCCCTCGTCCAAAATCTCCATATTGGCGACTTCCCCTTCACCCATCAACAGGCTGCCCGCTTGTGTGCCGGAAAGATCACTCTGCTCCAAGCTCAAGCCATAGTCGGTAATTTCCTTTTTGCTCAAGTTGATAACCACCAGCAGCGTTTCATCCGAACTACGGCGGATGTAGCTGTAAAGTTCTTTAGCTGTGCTGGCAACAGGTATGAACGCACCGACACGCAGCGCGGCATGGTCGTTCCGCAGGTGGATAAGCGCACGGTAGTGGTTAAGCAGCGAGTCGGGATCACGATCTTCGACGGCGACGTTGTACTCATCCTGATTGGTGCGGCAGTTCTTGTCGAGCATAAAGCTGGCATTCGGCAGTGTGTCGTCCCACTGCATTGGTGTGCGGATGCACTCATCGGGCTTACCGCCGATCATGCCGATTTCCTCACCGTAGTAGAGAAACGGCACCCCTGCGCCCGTCAGCAGCATCGAAGCCGCGACTTTCACCTTATTCGGGTCTTTGCCCTGATCCTGCATCAGGCGGTACTGGTCGTGGTTGGTGAGGAACGGCGCGTACTGCCCCTGCGGGTAGAGGCCAAGCGTCCGCAGTTGCACAGGGGTCACGGCCTCGTTCGTGCCACGCCGCGCCGAGTCGAGCATGGCGATGGAGAGGTCAAACTCGAAGGCGAGGTCAAAGCTGTTGGGGATGTAACGGGCAACATCACCGCTGCCTGTCCACACTTCACCGAGTACGAGAGCATCCGGCTTGACCGATTGGGCGTAGGCTTTGAAGGCGGCTGCCCACTGGAGATTGCTATCGGAGTCGGCTAGGCGGCTGCCATCCTCGACGTAATAGCGTGCGCCATCCATACGGAAGCCGTCGGCAGTCATATCATCCAACCAAAATTGGGCGATCTTATCGACTGCTTCGGTCACAACTGGATGAGCAAGGTTGAGGTCGGGCATACCGTCCCAGAACACGGCGTAATACCAACGTCCAGCGAGCTTGTACCAGACTTCCTGCCCCCACGGGCCGGTTTGCGGCGGCTTGGTTTCGCTGGCATCCCAACGGTACCAGTCGTCATGTTCCGAGCCGGGGGTTTGCGAGTCGATGAACCACGGATGCTCGCGCGAGGTATGGTTGACGACCAAATCGACAATGACGACAATACCGCGCTTGTGCGCTTCGGCAACGAGCTGCTTGAAATCCTCATTCGTGCCATAGTCGGGTTCGACCTTCATATAATCGGTCACGTCGTAACCGTGGTAGCTGGGGGACTCCATGATAGGCATAAGCCATAGGCCAGTGATGCCCAAGTCATCTTTGGTGTTCGGGTTGCCATCGTTCAGGTAATCGAGCTTACTGATGATGCCCTGCAAGTCACCGATGCCATCACCGTCGCTATCTTGGAAGCTGCGGACAAAAATCTCGTAGAATACACGGTCATTCCACCACGGGAAGCCATCCGTACCCGTTTTAAGCGCGGCGACATCCTGCGCGGCGAGGGGCTGTAAAACGAGCGTGAGACATAAGCCAACGACCGCAAGGAGCCATTTTTTACTGACCATAAGTGCCTCCAATAAATCTAAAAACAAAGGCGCTCACTATTATGAACGCCTTTGGTCGATTTATGTCAAGTCGTTGTTCAACTGTTAATCCAGCTTTTCGATGGGCTTACGGTTGCCGTAAGTCAGCTTGGTTCCGGCGGGTGAGCCTGCCCACTTGACCGCGTTCGCAATGACACGCTGCACCTCGGCATTGTAGTAGGTCGGGTACGTTTCGTGGCCGGGGCGGAAGTAGAATATCTTGCCACGACCGCGCTGGTAGCAGCAGCCGCTGCGGAAGATTTCGCCACCCTTGAACCAGCTTACGAACACGAGTGTATCCGGCGCGGGGATGTCGAAGTGTTCGCCGTACATTTCTTCCCTGTCGATCTCGATGCACTCCCCCAACCCTTCGGCGATGGGATGCGACGGGTCAATGACCCAGATACGTTCATTGTCGTTGGCTTCACGCCACTTGAGGTCGCAGCTTGTCCCCATCAGCTTCTTGAAAATCTTCGAGAAGTGACCAGAATGCAGCACAATCAAGCCCATGCCTTCCAGCACACGCTTGTGAACACGCTCGACAATCGCATCCTCCACGTCGCCGTGCGCCAGATGCCCCCACCACGTCAGCACGTCGGTGTTTGCCAGCACTTCTTCGGTCAGGCCGTGTTCCGGCTCATCGAGTGTCGCGGTACCAACGTCAAAGCCGTACGCCTTCAACGCATCGGCGATCACGTTATGCATCCCATTCGGGTAAACTTTCTGCACTTCGGGATTCTTCTTTTCGTGACGGGCTTCATTCCAAACGGTTACACGCAATGTCATTTCATGCTCCTCAGCAGTTATGATAACTTGACAGGATTGCCATTGAGTTCAGCGGATGCCTTAATCGCATCCCACAGCCGCGCCATCCGCAAGCCGACTTCCGGCGGGCTTGGGTTGGGGGTAACACCACTTCGCACATTCAGGAACTGCTCCCAAACGTGCATGGATTGTACAGCTTTCACTTTGGTCAGGCGCTTCGCCCCGTGCCGCTGGAGTTCGAGATATTCGCCCCAGATGCCGGTGCGGATAATGCCCTTGCTGCAAAACACACGAATATCTGAATGGCACGAGGGTATCGCCGAGCCACAGCCATTGAACGTGACCATCCCGCCGGAGGCCAGCCGCGCCATCGCCACCGCGCGAATATCAACCGGATGATTTTCGTTTTCCATCCACGCCGCAACCTCGACAAAATCCTCACCCGCGAGGTCAGCCACAGTATTCAGCATATGTGCGCCGGTATCGAACAGGAAACCACCGCCGGAAAGCGCCGGTTCCTGCCGCCATGTGTTGACGGTGAGTTGTCCCCAATTCTGCCAGCACATCGCGTTAATATTGAGGATGCTGCCCAGTTTACCAGACCGCAGCAGTTCAACCGCTGCCCGTACCTGCGGCGAGAGGCTGCCTTGAAACGCCACCACCAGCAGCCGTCCAGTGCGGTCGCGCGTTTCGATAAGCGCGGTCGCTTCCAGCGCATTCATCACCATCGGCTTTTCGAGCAGCACATCGAGGCCGGTTTCCATGCACAACTTGGCTTGCTCGAAATGCAGCGCGTGAGGCGTAACGATAAATACCGCGTCCATCTGCTTGGCGTAGGTGCTGACGAACTTTTTCCAATCGGGTTCATTCGGCGGAACAGGTAAGCCCGCAAGTTTAAACAAGTTTGCCGCAGCCGCATACGCATCAGCCGAAGGTTCACAGATCGCCGAAATTTGCGTATCGCGCCGCTGGATCATACTGGCAATATGGTGCCGTGCCATGCCACCGCACCCAATAAACCCGACCCGGACAATATTTTCTTGGGTCATTGAATAACACCTTTTCAAAACAAGACTAATTAACCCTGATTGTACCTCACACCCTTGCTGATATAACACCCATTAAAGCCAATATGGTATACACGTCATGACGCATACGGTATAATCCGCGCCATAATTCGTATTGTTTAAACATGAATAGAGGCAACAATTGTCTGCTGAGAAGCAACTCATCACAGCCGAAGATGTTTACCGCATGACATCCGTCGAAGATCCGCGCATCAGCCCCGACGGACGCTGGATCGCTTTCGTGCAGGTCACGACCGACAAGATGGACAACGGCTACAAACGGAATATCTGGCTCGTATCAACCGAAGGCGGCAGCCCCTTCCAACTCACCCGCAGCGGCAAGGACAGCCAACCGCGCTGGAGTCCAGACGGCAAGTGGCTGGCATTCACCTCTGGCCGCGACGAAAAGCCGCAAATCTACCTGATGCCGATCACAGCCCCCGGTGGCGAACCCCGCGCCTTCACCAGCTTACCCAACGGCGCGAATAATCCAGCATGGTCACCGGACAGCACTCGAATCGCTTTCCTCGCAGGGATGAACGCCGAAGCCCGCGAACGCGAAGCCAAAAATATTGAAGACCCCAAACCACAGGATAAGCTCGAAGGCAAGCACCGCAAAGAGCGCAAAGACCTCGAAGAAACCAAACGTTGGGACCCGCGCATTGTCGAGCGCATCCCCTACCGCACCGGAACCGCCTTCCTGAGCGACAACTTCACACAGGTATATGTCGCACCGGTTGCCGAAGGGCTGCCTAAAGAAGAGGCCAAGCCGCGCCGCCTGACGGACGTAAACGCCGACCACAACCCACCGCAGTGGTCACCGGACGGACAGTACATTTTGACCGCGCGGATGAGCGACCCCGCGACTGATGAGCCGTGGCGCTGGAGCGTGCTGTTCCGCATCCGCGTCGAGGATGGCACACACGAACAGCTCACTGAAAACGACTACAGCAGCTTCGCGCCCAGCGTCTCGCCGGATGGGCAGTGGATTGCCTTCGGGCGGCTGCCGCGCGAACAACTCAGTGAACGCTATAATCGCCTCGCCCTGATGCCCCTTGGAGGCGGCGACATTCGGGACATCAGCCTGCCGCTTGACCGCAACGTGCTCGACTTTAAGTGGTCTCCCGATAGTCAAGGCGTACTGTTCAATGTCGGCAGTTGGGGGCATGTGGAACTCTACCGCGCCAGCTTGAATGCCGAGATTGAGCCGTTGATTACGCGCGAGATGGATGTGGACGCATTCGATGTTCACCCCGAAGCGGGCATCGCCTTCACCGCCAGCACCGAAGCCGATCCCGGCGAACTCTATTGGCAGGGGTCAAGCATCGACGAACCCGCGCAGATGACGACCGTCAATCAGAAGTTCTTAGAAAGTGTCACCGTGCAGCCCTTCCACGAAATCCGTTGGAAATCGCCTTCAGGGGTCGAGATTCAAGGTTGGTATGTGCTGCCCGTTGGGTACGAACACGGCAAGCAGTACCCCCTCGCCCTCAATATTCACGGTGGGCCGCACGTCATGTGGGGATCAACCTTCAAGTCAATGTGGCACGAATGGCAGTTCCATGCCGCACGCGGGTACATCGCCTTCTTCTGCAATCCGCGCGGCTCTGATGGCTACGGTGAGGCATTCCAGATGTCGCTGCACGGCGCATGGGGGCCGGTGGCGATGGATGACATCATGGCGGGTGTCGATACGATCATCGCCAAAGGCTTCGTCGATACCGAACGGCTGGCGATCACCGGCGGCTCGTACGGCGGCTTCATGACCACATGGATCACCAGCCACACCAATCGCTTTATCACGGCTGCGGCGCTGCGCGGTGTTTACAACATGCTGTCGTTCAGCGGCACGACCGACATCGTTAGCTTTACCTCGAACGAGATGGGTGTCGAGCCGTGGGAAGACGCAGCCTTCCTGTGGGAAAACTCACCGCTGGCACACGCCCACAAGATCAAAACGCCGATGCTGCTCTTGCACAGCGAGAACGACTTCCGTGTACCGATCTCTGAAGGCGAGCAGATGTACACCTACATCCGGCGCACGGGCGGCACGGTCAAACTCATCCGCTTCCCGCGTGAAGGCCACGACATGACCCGCACCGGCGAACCGGAACACCGCATCAGCAGTCTGACACACATCATCAACTGGTTTGATACCTACTGCTATCCCCCAAAAGCCCAACAGAAACAGGAGTAACGCCATGACCACCGCCTCACCGATGCTCGAACGCGCCCGTGATATGGAAGACACGCTGATCGAATGGCGGCGTGACATTCATATGCACCCTGAACTCAGCTTTCAAGAGTTCCGCACCGCCAACCTCGTCGCCGACACCTTGCGCGAGATGGGGCTGGAAGTCGAAACAGGCGTGGGCAAAACGGGTGTGGTCGCGCGTATCGGTGAGGGTCGCCCTGCCATTGGCATCCGCGCCGACATGGACGCGCTGCCCCTGCAAGAGATGAACGATGTGGTGTACAAGTCGCAAACACCGGGGGTCATGCACGCCTGCGGTCACGATGCACACACCGCAATTCTGCTCGGTGTCGCCCGTTTGCTCAACAATATGGAAGACCGTCCAGCGGGTGAAATCCGCCTGTTGTTCCAACCGTCCGAAGAAGATGAGGACAGCGATCACAAAAGCGGCGCGGTACGCATGATCGAAGAAGGCGCGTTGGAAGAACTGGACGCGGTGATTGCGCTGCATGTCAACAGCAACATTCCAGCGGGGCAAATTCGGGTGGCGACTGGCCCCAACTCGGCTTCGGTCGACTCATTCAACGCTACCATTATCGGTGAAGGCTGCCACGGCGCGTACCCGCATCAAGGGGTCGATCCGGTGTTCATCCTCGCGCAGGTCATCAACGCCATTCACGGCATCCGCGCCCGCCGCATCAACCCCGTGCGCCCTGCCGTCATCTCGATTGGTGCGGTACACGGAGGTTCAGCCAACAATGTCATCCCTGATGAAATTACGCTTAACGGCACCATCCGCAGCTACGATGACGATACCCGCGAGCAGCTTTGGGCAGAGCTTGAGCAAGCCTTTAAGGTCACGCAAGCCTTTGGCGGCGACTATAAGCTGGAAATCATCAAAAGCTACCCGTCGCAGCATAACGACGCGGAAGTTGCACAGCTCATCCGCAGTATCGGCGTTTCGATGCTCGGCGAAGACGGGTTATACCCTGAAGAACCCGGCATGGGCGCGGAAGATTTCGCCTACATGACGCGCAAAGCACCGGGCGCGATGTTCAGTCTCGGCGCGAAGTTTGATGAGGTCAACCGCCCCCATCACAGCCCAATCTTCGACCTCGATGAGTCATCCTTCGCTATCGGTGCGGCAATTCTAGCCGAAGCCGCCGCGCAGCTCCTCAAATCCAAAGCCTAATTCTGATTTGATTGACTCCCTTCCCTCGTTTACGGGGGAAGGGTTGGGGTTAGGGGTCAATTACTCCGGTTTCTCGACAAAATCCAATGAGGGTGATGGGCTAATCGCGCTCCAACCACCATCCACCACCAACGTTTGCCCTGTAACTTGTGACGCGGCGGGCGAGAGGAAAAACAGCGCTGCTTGTGCCATGTCGAGCGGCTTACTCACCTTACCCGTAGGCGTAACCCTGCCCCAAACCGCATCGTAGTTCGGGTCATCAGACAGATTGCGCGGCGTGGTAGTCGCCCCCGGCGCGATGCAGTTAACCGTGACGTGGTATGGCGAGAGTTCAATCACCAAGTTCTTCGCCAGCATCTCCAGCCCCGCCTTCGACATGCTGTATACCGACAGATACGGCACAGCCTGATGCCCTGTCACCGAGGACATAAACAGAATGCGTCCGCCATCTCCCTGCGCCCGCATTTGCCGCGCCGCCGCTTGCGTCAAAAAATAAGTACCACGCAAATTGAGTGATACCACACGGTCAAACATATCCGGCGTATAGGCAAAGAAGTCGCCCCATACCGTTAATCCAGCGTTGCACACCAGCATATCGAGCCGACCATAACGCGCGACCGCTGCATCCACCATCGCCTGTACTGTATCTAAGTTGGACACATCACCTGCGAAGGCTTCACATATACCACCCGCTGCTTGAATCTGCCCCGCCGCTTCCCCCGCGACGTGTGCATCGACATCGTTCAACAGCACCGACGCGCCGCCCAGCGCCAACTGCTCGGCAATCGCATAACCAATCCCGACACCTGCTCCGGTAACAATCGCTACTTGTTTTTCAAATAAACCATTCGTCATCAGTATAATTGCTCCTTATTCGACAAGGGGATATTATACAGGGACAATCTCAGCCACAAAAAAGTGAATTTCATGCCTAAATCAGCTTCTTCACCTACCTTTGAATCCATCCTCGGTTCTGCCGATCTGGTCGCGGACACCCGCACCTCCGGTCATGGGCGCGAAGGCAAGCTGCCGCTGACGGAGGACATGCTGCTCAACGAACCAAGCGGCAATTTGTTCGGCCTCACCCAGAATGTGGCGATGGGTTGGAACCCTGAAGAAGTCAACAACGAGCAATACTTGATCGTCAGCACCCACGGCGGCCTACGCGCACCGGATGGCTCGGCGGTCGCCCTCGGCTACCACACGGGTCACTGGGAAGTCAGCTTATTAGTACAAGCCGCCGCCGAAACCCTGCGCGAACAGGGTAGCGTCCCCTTCGCCGCCTACTGCACCGACCCCTGCGACGGGCGCTCACAGGGTACGGAAGGCATGATGGACAGCCTCCCCTACCGCAACGACGCGGCGATGGTCATCCGCCGCTTGGTGCGCTCACTGCCAACCCGCGATGGGGTTATGGGCATCGGCACCTGCGACAAAGGGCTGCCGGCGGTCATGCTGGCACTGGCGGGCTGCACTGACCTCCCCGGCATTATCGTCCCCGGCGGCGTAACCCTGCCCACCGAAGGCGCGGAGGACGCGGGTAAAATCCAAACCATCGGCGCACGCTTCACACAGGGGCAAATCACCCTCGAATATGCACAGGAGATGGGCTGCAAAGCCTGTGGCTCCAGCGGCGGCGGCTGCCAATTCCTCGGCACGGCGGCAACCGCGCAGGTCGTAGCGGAAGGCTTCGGCCTCACTCTGCCCCACAGCGCGCTCAGTCCGTCCGGCGAACCCATCTGGCTGGATATGGCGCGGCGTTCAGCCCTCGCCCTCCTGCGCCTCAAAGCCAACGACATCCCGCTCTCACGCATTATCACCCCCGCGTCGCTGGAAAACACGATGCTCGTTCACGCGGCGTTCGGCGGCTCGACCAACCTCCTGCTGCACATTCCCGCCATCGTCCAGCAAGCCGGACTGAAACCGCCCACCGTTGAGGATTGGAACCGCATCAACCGCAGCACCCCGCGCCTCGTGGATGCGTTGCCCAACGGCCCGCGTTTCTTCCCCACCGTGCAGGTGTTCATGGCGGGTGGTGTGCCAGAAGTCATGCTTCATCTGCGCGACATGGGTTTGCTGAATACCGACGCGCTCACCGTCACGGGTGAAAAACTCGGCGCAGTACTCGACTGGTGGAAACACAGCGAACGGCGGCAGGCGGTTCGCCAACTGCTGCGCGACCGTGACCATGTTGACCCCGATCTCGCCATTATGGATGCAGACAAAGCCCGTTCCGAAGGGCTGACCAGCACCGTCATCTTCCCCACAGGTAACATAGCACCGCAGGGTTCGGTCATCAAAGCCACTTCGATTGACCCGACCGTCATCGGCGAGGATCAAGTGTATCGCCAGCGCGGGCGGGCTAAGGTTTTCACCTCCGAACGTGCCGCTATTAAAGCCGTCAAAACCGGTGTCGTCCAACCCGGCGACGTGATGGTGATGATCGGCCTCGGCCCGCTCGGCACCGGCATGGTCGAAACCGCACAGATCACCTCCGCGCTCAAATACCTCGATTGGGGTAAGCACGTCGCGCTGCTCACCGATGGGCGCTTCTCCGGCTTCTCAACGGGCGCGTGTGTCGGGCATGTCGGGCCGGAAGCGCTGGCAGGTGGGCCAATCGGCAAAGTACGCGATAACGACCTGATTGAAATCATCCTCGACCGCAATAACCTCACCGGCTCGATCCAGCTTGTCGGCACATCTGACCGCGACCTGACACCTGATGAAGCCGCGCTCGTAATCGCCGCCCGTGATATGCATCCTGATTTGCACGTTCACCCACATCTACCCGACGACACCCGACTATGGGCAGCCTTGCAGGAAGTCAGCGGCGGCACATGGGCAGGCTGCGTCTACGATACCGATAAAATTATTGCCGCGCTCAAAGCGGGTATGCAGGTGCTTGCCAGTGAGACACAAGTAAGCGCGTAATCAGGACAACATCGTAGGGCATGGCGCTGACATGCCCTGTTAGCAAAGGACAACTCACTATGTACGCACTCGGCGGAGAACTCGTCGCCCGCACCCTTGCCGCGCAGGGCGTAACCACCCTCTACACTCTCTGCGGTGGGCATGTCATGAGCATTTACGACGGCTGCTTGAACAACAACATCAAAGTGATCGACTTCCGCCATGAACAGGCCGCTGCCCACGCGGCAGATGCTCACGCGCGGCTCACCCGTAACATCGGCGTAGCGGTCGTCACGGCTGGCCCCGGTGTCACCGATGCCGTCACGGGTGTCGCCAACGCCTACGAAGCCCGCAGTCCGCTGGTGCTGCTTGGCGGCACGGCACCACTCAAAACCAAAGGCATGGGCGCACTTCAAGAAATGCCGCAGTTGAATATGTTCAAAGACATCACCAAGTCCGCCTTCACCATCACCGAAACCGGGAAAATCCCTCAGCAGTTACACGAAGCCTTTGAGATTGCACTCAGCGGGCGACCGGGGCCGGTATTTGTTGAACTCCCGTTTGACGTGCTGTTCAACGCCGTCGAACCAGTGGAGATACCCGCGAGTGTGGTCATTGAACACGCCGCGCCGGAACTGAGCGCCGTTGCACGCATGTTTGAGTTGTTACGTGCGGCCAGCAAGCCGATCATCATTGCCGGAACACAGGTGTATTGGGACGAAGCTCATACCGCCCTGCGTGAACTCACCGAGCAAACTGGTATTCCCGTATTCACCAACGGCGCGGGACGCGGCACCCTGCCCATGACGCACCCCAACTGCTTCAAGTCATCCCGCAGCAGCGCCTTGCGAGAGGCGGATGTCGTCATCCTGCTCGGCACGCCGCTCGACTTCCGCCTCAAGTACGGGCAGGAAGGCTGGAATCCAGCGGCTAAACTCATCCAGATCGAGAATGACCCCACGCAGCTCAATCATAACCGTCAGGCCGATGTCGCGATCACGGCGGATGCGCGGCTGGTGTTGGAAGCATTAAGCGAGGGTTTACAGGGCATCCGCTACGACGAGTGGCTGCAAAAGATACAAGCGGCTGAGGCTAAAAAAGAGGCCGAACAAGAAAAATGGGAAAAGTTGGATGACAGGCCCGTCAACCACTTCCGCTTCGCTGCTGAACTCAACAGCTTCATTGACGAAGATACCATTCTCATCGGCGATGGTGGCGACATCGTGACCGCCTGCGCCCGTGTGATTGATGTCACGCTCCCCGGTCAGTGGCTCGACCCCGGCCCGCTCGGTTGCCTCGGTGTCGGCGTTCCCTTCGCCATCGCTGCCAAGCACCTGTACCCCCATAAAAAGGTGCTGGTGATCAACGGTGACGGCGCATTCGGGCTGAACGGCTTCGAGTTCGACACAGCAGTCCGCTTCAACCTGCCCATCGTCAGCATTGTCGGCAATGATGCCGGCTGGGGCAACATCCGCGTCATTCAAGAGCAAATGTTGGGCGAGGAACGCGCAATCGCCACATCCCTCGCCCCCACACGCTACGACAAAATTGTGGAAGCGATGGGCGGTCACGGTGAAGGGGTGGAAGACCCTGCTAATATCCGCCCCGCCCTTGAACGCGCTTTCGCCAGCGGCCAACCCGCCTGCGTCAACGTCACGCTCGACCCCAAAGGCTTGGTCAAAACCGCGCCCAATATAGCCTATTTAATGTAGCGAGTAATCGGTAAGTGATTAATTTCCTTGGTTCCCCTCGCCCTGAGGGAGAGGGGTTAGGGGTGAGGGCTAAAAACATCACTTACTTTGAACTACCAACAAAGTAACTTATCAACCCGCGTTCAACAGGATTTGGCGCGGGTCATCTACAATAATTTCGGGTGCGTTGAGTTCAGGGTAGTACAGGCGCATCAACCCGCTAACGCAAATGTCCTGCCCTTCCAGTGTCATCGGGTCGTAGTCAAACTTGTCCAAATCCTTTTGGAAGACCCGCACCAGCATTTGCCCATCATGCACCGTGCTAAAGCTCATGTAAACCGCTTTCGGTAGATGGTCAACAACTGATTGGATTGTCCCGCACACCTTTACCACCTGCCCCACATGCGCCATCGCCTCGGTGTAAGCAATTGTCGGTACTTCCAATGGGGCAGCATTCACGCGCACCGACTGATTTGCGACCAACAGCGTTTGCGATTCTTGACTACGCGAATTTGACGTAAATGCCATTAACCCGCCGTCTCGCGTTTTCACAAACACCATACCATCGCTGCCCACCGTGAATGGCAGGCTAATAACCTTCTGAATATCGTTGTGGTACTGGTAAAACCCTGCTGGGTAACCACGCTGGTCGCCGTAAGAGAATAAACCCGCCGGACAGTAACGTGTTTGCTCGCTGAAGGGGCAGCTTACCGCGCAGGTCGTCGTGCCAGAGCCGCCGGGGTACAGCAGCGGATTACAGGCTTGCCCCGGTGGGCAGTCACACTGCCGCCATATCACATACATGCCGTCCGATGTGCGGATCGGCTGCCTGAAGGTTTCGCCAAGCGTCGCGCTGCGGTCAACCACCCGCCGCCCCGCGTCGATCAACCAGTGTCCGTGGAACACCATATCGCCGATCATCGTCAGCGACATCATCTCGTCCGTCTGGATGTCGTCAAACTGCACGAAGCGCACATCGCCCGCTGCATAGCCTCCAACCGTGTCGTCATCCAGCACCATCTCACCCATCGCCGCGTCCTCACGACCGTCGCAAAAGTCGTTTGCCGCGCAGGTTAGGCCGTTGCGCCAGATGATGTACGCCACTTCTTGCCCGTCCACCTCGCGTATAACCGGCATCGGCCCCATCGGCAGGTCGCCGCCATCACCCGCGCCGCCGTTCCCCACCGCCGGAATAAAGGCAGTTTCGCCCGTATCAAGCCACAGCGCGAATAACACCTGTTGGTCAGGGCTTTTCGTCAATGCCGCCCGTATATCCGCGTTCGTCGTCGGGTATGCGCCCAAATCCCACAGGGTATTCCACTCCAAATGGTAGCGGATGAACACGATGCCGTGCTGTTCGGCAATTACCGGCCACCCGTTCTCAGCGACTGTGAAGTCGGTTTCCTCACTCGCGGTCGAATACTCCCGCACCGTTGGCTTCACACGCCACTTCTGCTCACCGCTGGCTGCATCGACCGCGTGAACAAACAAATCCTTCGCTACCACCACAACCGTATCCTGCGAAACGCTGTATGCGGGTGCGGTCGCCAGTTCACCCCCCGCATCATATTCCCAAACGCTTTCCAACGTCTCAGGGTCAAGCGCTGCTAACGTGCCGCTTGTTGAAGCCGCAATAATCAATGTATCAGTCGCCAGCGGTGAAGTTGCAATTGCGCCTCCAAGATCAGCACTGTGGACGATTTCACCCGTGGTCGCGTCCAATTGGTACAACCTGCCGTCATTCGAACCCACGTAAAGGGCTTCATTCTGGTAAACCGGGGTTCCGGTCAGCGCACCAATATCGTTTCGCTGCCAGAGTTCCGTGCCGGTTGATTCATCGAGGGCGAATACAACGTCACCCGCCACCATGTACACACGTCCGCCGCCCGTAATCGGCTGTACCAGATCTGGCACCAGCAGGTGATCAGCACGTGTTTTGCCGTTTGCGTCCGCGCTGTTCCAATCCCATGCGAAGCGCACTTGGCCGGAAATTGGCTCCGGCGCGAAGTTGGTACGCCCTGCGTTCTGCCCGAATTGTGACCATTCTGTCGATGGAGTATCAGTAGATTGTGCCAGCGCCAACCGTGAGCCGCCCGACCACGATTGGGACAAACCGTTAAACAATGTCAGAGACAGCATCACGACCGACAGCCGCGACACACCGACCCAACCAACCCGTTTCGTCATGCGTATAGCACCTCGTCATCTCTTCCAACAAGGTGATTATACTTGTTTGCAAAATGAGCGTATTTTAAGGATCGAAGCGCCGCGCTAAAGTTTGAATTTACAAACCTGCCAAACCATTTCTAAACCATTCACCAACCTTCTTAACAATCTTTCTCCCTCAAAATAGTTGGTGTCAGCACCGCTTAAAAGTGACCAAATGTTCTGACAAATGTTCACCCTTTCGCCCCTCACTTGTGCTACCCTGTTCATAACTCTGTTTCTGTTGGCAACTTGGCGGTTCATATGAGTTTTATTCTGGCCTCCTTATCAAAATCCTTTGCGTCTTTGCTTCCTTGCGCCTTTGCGTTTTGTTATTCTTCTTTGTGCATTTGCGGTAAAAATGTATTTGTCTTTGCATTTTCGGCGGCATTCTCCCTTACTCCCGCTATGCACATGCCACTTTTGCATAGCGGCGGAAACACGGGAGCAATCCGCCGTTTTATGTCATTTCAGCGCCATGCTCCCTCACTCCCGCCGACATAAAATGTCAATTTAGCGGATACACGGGAGACTCCCGCCAGACAATTCGGCGGGAAATATGCGAATAATGCAATTCGTATGAGAATATAAAACTTCGAGGTTTCTAATCGTTATCAGTCAGCAGCAGATGGTCACGAACAATCGCGTCAAGCTGCGTTTCATCCACGCCGTTAAAGACTGCGCCTTCGGGGTAAATCACGAGGTTAGGCCCCGCACCGCACATGCTCAGGCAGTTCGCGATTTCCAGCTTGACCGGCTTGGGGTACTGGTCGCCGTTAATGTCATCAACCAGCACCTCAAGCCGCTTCAGCACCTTATCCGCCCGCCGTCCCATGTTGCAGTACTGCCCCCGGCAGACCACCACACGTTTACGTTTCGGGCTGGGTGCATCGCTCATCAATAAGCCGCCGTCAACCCATCTTTACGCGGGTCGCTGCCACCAAACAGTACACCGGTTTCCGCGTCCCGCCGGATGATCTGACCGTCACCGAACACCCCGCGCCCACGTCCGCTAACAGGCCGCACCTTATGCCCCAACTCCGCCAGCCGAGCCATCGTCGCCACCGGAATCCCTTCCTCAAGTGCCAGTATACTGTCGCCCGTACCTTCCTCAAGGCAGAACCGTGGACGGTTGAGCGCCTCCTGCGGGTTCAGGTCATCATCCACCATCGCGTTAATCACCTGAAAGTGTCCCTGCGGCTGCATGAAGCCGCCCATTACTCCGAAGCTCGCCCACAGTTCGCCGTCCTTCAGCGCCATGCCGGGGATAATCGTGTGGTAAGGCCGCTTACCCCCCGCCACCACATTCGGGTGTCCGTCCACAAGGCTGAAACCTGCGCCACGGTTCTGGAGGAATACGCCTGTCCCCTTCGCTACAATGCCACTGCCCCACCCAAAATACAGACTGTTGATGAACGAGCAAGCATTCCCCTGCCCATCCACTGCTGTCAAATAGACGGTGTTCGAGCCGCCGATTGGTCGCCCATATTCCGGTGGCAGCATCGCATGGTTGGGCGACACCAAATCGCGCCGCTGTGCAGCGTATTCGTTACTCAGCAGTTCCTTCACCGGTGTCGGGTTGGTCGCCATATCCGCGATGTACTGCCGCGCGTCTGCGAACGCCAGCCGCATCGCCTCGATCATCAGGTGCAGCCGTTCCGCCGAGTCCCACGCCATGCTGCCCAAGTCCCATCCCGCCGCAATATTCAACGCCTGTAGCGCGGCTATGCCCTGCCCGTTCGGTGGATGCTCGAACACTTCAATCCCGTGATAATCCGTCGAAATAGGCTCGCCCCATGTGGACGTATGTTTCCGTAAGTCGTCATGCGTCATCACGCTGCCAGCGCCCTGTAACGTGTTCACAATCGCGTCAGCGACCGTCCCTGTATAAAATGCTTGTGGCCCACCGTCTGCGATGCCTTGCAGGGTCTTCGCCAGCCCCAGCAGCCTCACCATCTGCCCGACTGCTGGCGCACCGCCGTTCGGTAAATAGTCTTCAGTATTCAAACTATTCTTGAGAAACTGCTCACTGCCCTGCCACGCCGCCCCGAATACCGGATGCACCGGATACCCATCCCGCGCGTAGTGGATCGCGTCCACCAGCACATCGCTCAGGTTCATCGTGCCGTGCCGCGCCAGCAGGTCGTACCACCCCATTACCGCCCCCGGCACAGTCACCGCATGTGGGCTGCGTTCGGGTATCGACTTGTGACCCTGTGCTAGTAAATCGGTGAGGTTCAGCCCTGCCGGTGATCGTCCGCTGCCATTGAGCGCCGTAATCCGCTTCGTCTTGGCATCAAAATACAGCGCGAAGCAGTCACCACCAATTCCTGTAGATGCCGGTTCGGTCACGTTCAGCACTGCCGCTGCGGCGATGGCTGCATCCGCCGCGTTACCACCCGCGCGTAAAATCGCCAATCCCGCCTGAGAAGCCAGTGGGTTACTGGTCGCCACCATACCCCGCCGTGCGGTCACCATCGACCGCCGCGTCTGAAAGTCAAACGACATTGTTTTCATCATCAACTCCCCCATAATTTGAAAGAAATACTACCATATCCACGTCATGATTGTGGCTTACCAATCCACTTGGTATAGTGATAGTGGTTTATGTTCAGCACTTAGATGAGGAATATATGCGTGAAGCAGTTATCGTTGCCGGCATCCGCACCGCCGTCGGCAAGTCGCACCGTGGAACAACCCGCAATACTCGCTCGGATGAGATGGCTTCAGCCGTCATCAACAATTTACTCGACCAAACACAGGGCAAGCTCGACCCTGCTGAAATTGATGATGTCATCTTGGGCTGCGCCTACCCTGAAGGCGCACAGGGACTAAACTTCGCCCGTGTCATCAGCCTCCGCGCTGGGCTGCCTGTCGAAGTACCTGCCATGACACTCAACCGTTTCTGCTCCAGTGGCCTACAAGCCATTGCGATGGCGGCTGAACGCATCATCGCTAATAGTGCCGATATTGTCATCGCGGGCGGCGCGGAAACCATGTCGCTCGTTCCGCGTGGCGGGGTACGCCGCAGCCCGAACCCCTACCTGATGGAAAATTATCCTGAAGTCTATATCGCGATGGGTTATACCGCCGAGCATGTCGCCGACGAGTTTAACATCAGCCGTGAGGACATGGATCAGTTCGCCTACGAAAGCCACCAAAAAGCCGCCCAAGCCCTCGACTCAGGCATCTTCACCCAAGAGATCGTCCCGCTCGACATTGAAGAAACCGAAGTCAGCAGCACGGGGAAAACCCAAATCCGCAAACTCACCTTTAATCAAGACGAACACCTACGCCGCGACACCAAACTTGAGGGACTCGCCAAACTCAAACCCGCGTTCAAAGAAGGTGGCCGCGTCACCGCCGGCAATTCTAGTCCGCTCAGTGATGGTGCGGCAGGAGTCATCGTCATGGAGGCGGGTAAAGCGGCTCAACTCGGCCTCAAACCCCTTGCCCGTTTCGTCGGCTACAGTGCTGCCGGTGTACGACCGGAAGTCATGGGCATCGGGCCAATTAACGCCGTCCCCAAGCTGCTCAAACGCACACAAATCAAACTGGATGATATTGACCTTATCGAGCTGAACGAAGCCTTTGCCTCGCAGTCCTTAGCCGTCATCCGCACGCTGGAAATGAACCCCGAACGTATAAACGTGAACGGCGGGGCAATCGCGCTGGGTCATCCCCTCGGTTGCACGGGTGCAAAGCTCACCGTCCAACTCATTAACGAGATGCAGCGCCGCGCCAGCAAGTACGGCATGGTGACCATGTGCGTCGGTGGTGGCATGGGCGCAGCCGGAATCTTCGAGAACCTGAATTAAAAAGACGGGCAAATACGCCCGTCTTTACAAACCACATTTGATTTTGTGCTTAGTTCTCGCCCAAGTACAGTTTACGCACTTCTTCGTTGTTCATGAGCGCAGCCGCATTGTCACTCAGCTTGACCACGCCTGTTTGTAGGACATAGCCGCGCTTCGCCACTTCCAGCGCCATCAATGCGTTCTGCTCAACCAACAAAATGGTGGTGCCTTCCGCGTTAATCCGCTTGATGATCTCGAAGATCCCCTCAACCAGAACCGGCGCTAACCCCATTGATGGCTCATCCAGCAGCAGCACACGCGGCGCGGACATGAGCGCCCGTGCAATCGCTAACATCTGCTGTTCACCGCCGGAAAGCGTCCCGCCCTTCTGCTCAAGCCGTTCCTTCAGGCGCGGGAACAACGAAAACATCTGTTCCATACGTTGGCTGATAACCGTACGGCTAGAAACGTTCCACGCCCCGATTTCGATATTTTCGCGCACACTCAGCAGCGGGAAGATACGCCGACCTTCCGGCACATGCCCGATTCCGAGCGCAGCCACATCATGGGGTTTATAGGTGGTAATGTCCTTGCCTTCTAGCCGGACGGTACCCATTCGCGGGCGAACCATCCCACTGATCGTCCGCAGTGATGTGCTTTTACCCGCACCATTGGAACCCACCAGCGTCACAATTTCCCCTTCTTCAACTGTCAGGTTCACACCCTTCAAGGCATGTATGTGACCGTAATACGTATGCACATTTTCGAGTTCGAGCAGCGCGTTCATGACTGCGCCTCCCCATGCACTTTATCCATATCAGCGGTCGCTCGCCGCCCCAAGTAGGCTTCCACAACACGCGGATTCGCCCGTATCTCAGCCGGTGTTCCTTCGGCAATCTTTTGACCATAGTCAAGCACACTAATCCGTTCGCTGATGCCCATCACCACCCGCATGTCATGTTCGATCAGCACGACGGTCACGCCGCGTTCGTCACGTACCCGCCGGAACAGCGTCATCGCTTCAACACTTTCATTCGGGTTCATACCAGCCGTTGGCTCATCGAGCAAGATCAGCTTCGGGTCGCTCGCCAGCGCACGCGCAATTTCCACCCGCCGTTGGTCGCCATAGGGCAGATTACGGCTGACTTCATCACCTTTGTCGCCCAAACCCACAAACTTGAGCAGCTCAACCGCTTTTTCGCGCACATGCTTTTCCTGCGCGTTAAACCCACCTAAACGGGTCAGCGTTTGCAGCAGAGACACATTCAAACGGGAATGCATCCCGACCATCACGTTTTCAAAAACCGTCATACCGGGGAACAGCCGGATACTTTGGAACGTTCGCGACATACCCGCCGCATTCACTTGGTCAGGTCGCAGCCCAACGAGTGAGCGGTTATCAAATTTGATTGTTCCAGTGTCTGGCTTATAGATACCCGTGAGCAAGTTAAACAGCGTTGTTTTACCTGCCCCATTCGGGCCAATGATCGCGCTGATACTGCCTTCATCAATGCTGATCGAAACATCACTGACGGCAGTCAGCCCACCAAACTTTTTCGTGAGGTTATTGACTTCAAGGATACCCATTGTGCTAAACCTCTCCTTCAATTTTCTGCTCAGTCTTGGCCGCCTGCAATTCGAGCCGTCGTCTGCCCTCTGGCAGTAAACCAGCAGGACGGAAGATCATCATGATGATGAGCAGGATACCGAACACCAACCGCTCGTAACGGGCTGGCTCAAGCTGTGTCGGCCAATCGCGAATATGGAATTCGCCGCTGGTAAACGCAAAAACAATTGCCGCTATAGCAATCATCGCCAACACGACCGCGCCGATAATATTCGCGATGCCGCTCGTTTGGAAACGAGTGCTGTTTACGTAAGACCGCACCAGTTTCCACGCCTGCCACAGCAGGAATAAGCCGATGATGACCGCGACAATAATAATTAGCCAGTGTGGTACGATAGCATCAATATTGCGCCAATTGCTAATTTGTGTCGACAAGTTCTTAAGCACCAGCAAATTGAGCAGCGTGACCACACATGCGCCGAGCAGTACCCCCTGTATGCTGCCGATACCACCTACAATCACCATTGCCAAAATACTAATCGATTGGCTAAGGCTGAAACTTTCAGGGCTAACAAACGTTTGCTTGGAAGCGTACAAGACACCGATAGCACCTGCGAATGACGCGCCCATCGCGAAGGCTAATAGTTTCATACGTACCAATGGCACACCCATCGCAATCGCCGCCACCTCGTCCTCGCGGATAGCAGTCCACGCCCGCCCAATTGGCGAGTTTTCCAGCCGACGAGCGACCAGAATAATAATGACGATCACCAAAATCGCGATGAAGTAGAACAACAACTGCTGTGTAACGGTTTGCGCGTTGTTAATGTCGAGTTTGAGCGCATTTTCGACTGTCGGCACAAGGTCACGCAGGAATTGTGGAATCGGCGGTCGAGCCACACCGTCCAAGCCTTGCGAGCCGTTCGTAAAGTTGATCGGCGGGTTACCGACGGTATCAGAGTTCTGTGCCAAGATACGGATCATTTCGCCGAACCCTAGCGTCACAATCGCCAGATAGTCACCGCGCAACCGCAGCACCGGCAGCCCCAGCAAAATACCGCCGATTGCCGCGATAATCACACCGATAAACATAAACAGATAAAACGAACTTGCCGGAACAAGTGCGTTACTGACTTTGATATAGGTCTCTACAGGGGATGTAAACATCGCCCAAAGGTACGCGCCAACCGCGAAGAAGGCAATGTAGCCAAGATCGAGTAATCCCGCGAACCCCACAACGATATTCAGCCCCAGCGCCAAACCTGCAAAAATACAGATTTGAATAGCGAGTTCGAGAAAGCTGGTATCTTTCATCCCCAAAATAGGCATCAACACGAACAATAACAATAAAATAGCCAATCCCTTGAAACGCCAGTCAATTGATAATGCCATCGTCACAAACGGCGTTAGGGCAAACGGCGCAAAAGCCAGTGTACTGAGTATTGGGAAGATCGGACTGGCCCGCTCAAGACCAAACAATGCTGCGTAGACGATGACAATATAAAGTGCAAGAAAGGCCAGCGCGATCCACCGATTACTCAGTGCGCGTCGGATAAAGCCAACAGGTTGTTCTACAGTAGTAGTTGTCATCATTACACCTTCTCGTCCACACGCTCACCCAACAGGCCGCTCGGACGGAAGATCAGCACAAGGATAAGTACAAGGAAAGTAAAGATGTCGGTATAGCGTCCACCTAAAGCTGGAAAGTACACGAGGATACCGCTCAGAAACGATTCCAACATACCGAGCATTAAGCCACCGAGCAGCGCACCGGTCACATTCCCGATACCACCGAGAACCGCAGCCGTGAATGCCTTTAAACCGGGTATAAAGCCTACAAACGGATCGATTGTACCGACGTTCAGCCCAAATAAAGAACCTGCCGCGCCGCCGAACGCACCACCGACAAAGAAAGTCAGTGAAATCATCAGGTTGACATTAATACCCATCAACGAAGCCGTTGACATATCCTGTGAAACGGCTCGGATACCACGCCCTAATTTGGTGCCATTCACAAAGTAATTAAGCGCCACCAGCATCAGCATAGCCGCGACAATCACAATAATAGAAGTGACGCGAATATTGACCGGAGTCGTTCCTATTTGTATCGAAATCGGCGTACTCAAAGCTGGAATATTCGAGACAGGGTACGTCAATTTGAAAGCATTCCGGGTAACGGCTTCAAAAGCACGAACAGCATCTGCCAGAAAGAAGGAAATACCAATCGCTGAGATCAGCGGCACCAAACGCGGCGCACCTCGTAATGGCCGATAGGCTACACGCTCGATTATGACTGCCAGCAAACCACTGCATATCATGGACGTAATAACAATCAAAACCACAAGGAGCAGTGGACTCCACGATTCGAGAAAGCCAGCATCCGCAATCCGGCGGATCACTTCAAACCCAACAACACCACCGAACATAAAAATTTCACTGTGTGCAAAATTAATAAATTTTAGAACCCCGTATACCAGCGTATAACCGAGGGCGATCATGGCGTACACAAAGCCAATTGTCACACCGCTGATAATCATACCCGGTAGCTGGCGACCAATTTGGTCAGCCAAAATGATATTCGGGCGCGGTGTAGGAAATAGAACAGCCAGCGCGTAGGCAAATAGGGTCATCAGCAAAGCAGCGCCAACAATAAAGATCAACATTTGCCCGAGGGGAAGAACGACGTAACGATACAGCCAGCTTGATGTGGCTTGATTCGACACCATATGATGCTCCGTAAGTTAAAGCTAAAAAAAAGCGGCGGGCTACACTTTGAAAAATGCAGCGCCGCCGCTACGACGATCAAGTCTTACTTTACTGCCCCATCGCGCTTTCCAGCAGTGCGGTAAAGGGTGAAGCAACCGTCACTGTATCGAGGAGTTCATTCTCGCTCCACAGTGCCGGGTCGCCGCTCTTCACCTGCGAAACATAGTAGTTTGCGGTCGCGCGGTCGCCGTAAGCATCGAAGCTAATCGGGCCGGTCAGACCTTGGAAGTCGGCCGTGCCACGGACGGCTGCGGCAACCTGAGCGCGTGACGGCAATTCGCCACCATTCAGTTCAATCGCAACTTGGATCGCGTGCAGAGCAACGGCGGTCGCATCGTAGGATTCTGGGCCATACGGCTGCGGATTTTCGCCATAAGCCGTGTTGTAGTCCTCAACAAACTTGGCAGCATCAGGGAAAACCGAAAGCGGGCCAGCAGCCGAGGTGTAATAAGTACCGACAGCCGCTTCACCAGCCAACGCGGCAAAGTCAGAAGCATCCGTACCATCCGGCCCCATGAAGATACCGGTGTAACCAGCGGCGCGGGCTTGGCTCAGGAACACGGCGGTTTGATCGTAGATACCACCGAAGTAAATGGCATCCGGCGCGGTCGCCAAAATCGGCTGAATGATACCGTCGAAGTTTGATTTCTCTTCGGTGCCTTCAAAGCCGAGGACGGCAATACCCTGTGCTTCAGCTTCAGTTTGGAAGAAGGTTGCAATACCCTGACCGTACGGGGTCTTGTCATGGAGGACATAAACGCTCTTCACGGTGCCGAGGCCAGCGAGGAACTTGGCACCCGTCGGACCTTGGTTGTCGTCACGACCGCAGACACGGTTGACAACCGAGAGACCGCGCGAAGTCACACGCGGATTGGTGTTCGCGGGGGAAATCATCGCCAAGTCATAGGTGTTATAGACTTCTGACGAAGGAATGGCGACACCGCTGTTCCAGTGACCGATCACCACGAGAATTGCAGGATCGTTCACCATGTTCTGTGCGTTCGACACACCAACATCGGGCGTAGCTTGGTCATCAAACGGAACATATTGAACGTCGAAACCCAAATCAACCAACGGCTGCTTCAAGTCAGCGATTGCCAACTCAATAGCGTTACGCATACTCGTACCAGAAAGCGCCTGACCGCCGGAAAGCGGACTCTGCGACGCAATCTTAATCACCTTGGCATCCTGCGCCCTAAGTACAGCCGCATTCATGGCGATGGCAACCATCGTCAGCAATACCATTAAAATAAACCGTTTAGTCTTCATCTCTTGCTCCATAAAATTGTGTAATTGGTTACACTTCGATATTCTTATGCACCACAAGTTCCAATACACCAGAAAAAATAGTCAAATAAATTTATTAAATTCTGTCAATTTGGTACAGGTAGCGCAGGAGTGGGAGCATACCATGTATTACAAAAACCGACAAGTAAGTTTTGTCAAGTACAAATAAGAGCCAATATATGAATAGTTCAACACAGGTTAAAGGTATTATTTTCGGCTTGCTAGCGGCTGCAATTTGGGGTGGCATGTATGTCGTTTCAGACGTTGTGCTGCAAGTTATCCCACCCTTCACGCTGCTGACTATGCGCCTTGTGTTAGGCATTTTAGTGCTAGGGGGTATGGCCTATTTTCAACGCGAAAAGATACAAAATTTGACCAGTCGTCAAGTCTTCCAGCTTATTGGCATTGGCATTCTTGGCTTTGGTATCAGCGTAGGCGCACAGTTCGTTGGCACCGATGAATCAACCGCCATCAACGGCTCACTGGTGACCAGCGCTTCTCCCGCGTTTATTCTCATATTTGCTGCCCTGCTCCTCCACGAAAAATTAACCCCACAACGCATAGCTGCCGTTATATTGGCAACTGTTGGTGTCATTATCATCATTGACCCTAGCAAAGCGGATTTTGGGTCGGAAACCTTTCGAGGGAATATTGCCCTTGCGATTGCAGCGGTGACGTGGGGGTTGTACTCCATTCTCATCCGTCGTGTGAGCGCGACAATCGATACACTGCTTGTTACCCTGATTGCTTTTTGTGGGGGTTTACTGCTAACCGTTCCTGCCGCAGTTGTGGAACTGCAATCACGCTCGCTTGGACAAATCGACGGCGGGATTATTCTTGGTGTCCTCTATCTCGGTGTCGTTTCCACGGCTGGCGCGATGTGGTTATGGAACCGCGCATTTGCTTTGATTGACGGTTCAATTGCCTCGTTAACCTTCTTCGCCCAGCCACTCGTGGGGGCAGTCCTCAGCGTCATTTTGCTACACCAAGAGGTACAACCCTCGTTACTAGTCGGTGGAATTCTCATCGCTATGGGTGTCCTGCTGTCTGTATATCCGGTTGAAAAATTCGCGTTTCGCCGACCCACAACCGAGCTGCCCGTGAAGTGATGTAATAGCAGATGAACGCTCCCGAAATAAGCCTGTGAACAGGTTGCAAATTTCTTCTATTACGTCTATTATCGCCCCACCGATTAACTTTAAAGAGAACACAAATTTTTATGAGCATTTTTAAACGCCCATTTCAATTGTGTATTGTCCTCATCATTGCTCTCGTTGGATCAGTCACCGTCGCCCAAGACTCGCCTTCTAAACTGACCGTCGGTACCACTTATATTATTGATGTCCTCAACCCCACCACCAGCTTATATGGTTACGCTCAAAAAGGTCTCTTTTATGAAACCCTGATCGAAGCCGCCGACGGTGCGAACGTCATACCCGGCTTGGCTGAAAGCTGGTCATCGTCAGAAGACGGTCTCGTATGGACGTTCAAAATTCGCGAAGGAGTCACCTTTAGCGACGGTACACCCTGCACCGCCGTTGAAGCTGCATGGTCGCTCAACTGGTATATCGAAACCAGCGCCCCCGCTATCGTTTCTTACTTGACCAATATCACCGCGGTCGAAGCGCTTGACCCGACCACACTGCAAATCACGCTTTCGCAACCCGTTCCCAACATGGTTACTGCGAAGCTGCTGTATGCGTATATTCTACCGCCGCACATCTGGCAGGACATTCCGCCGGACGAAATCGGCATGTATGAAGATCCCAGCGTGACGATTGGCAGCGGCCCCTATGTCATGACCGATTATCAACCGGGTGAGTATATGATTTTGGATGCCAACCCGAACTACTGGCGTGGGCCAGCGCCGGTTGACCAAATCGTTTACCGTGAATACGGCAATGAGGATGCGCTCATCCAAGCGCTGCAAGTTGGAGAAGTCGATTACATTTATGGGGTGCCGTTTACAGGCATTCCCGCGATTGAAAACGACCCGAACATTCAAATCGACTCTGCCTTAGCGAACAAGTGGAGTGAACTCTCGGTCAATTGGACACCAGACGGCACTTCACCCGCGAGTCTGCATGACCCGATTGTGCGGAAAGCGATTGATTATTCGATTGACCGCCAGCAAATTATCAACATCGCGTATCTTGGCTATGCCCTTCCGGGGAATGCCTTTATCACAATGGGTATGGGCGCATTCTACAATACTGATATTGGCGAAATCCCCTATGACATCGCTCAAGCTAACCAGATGCTTGACGAGGCGGGATATGTGGATAGTGATGGCGACGGTATCCGCGAATATTCGGATGGTACGCCGCTTGAATACCGCTTGATGACGGACGACAGCGCGGCAGCAAACTTCCGTATCATCCAAATCATTTCAGATGGATTGGCAGACATTGGCATCTCAGCCTTCCCTGAAGTCGAATCAACCGACTCGCTCATCGCGCGGCAGGTTGACTTCGACTACGACCTTATCCACTGGGAATGGGATACCGATGCTGACCCGCACTTCCTGACCAGCGTGTTCACCTGTGCCGAAATGCAAGATGGTGGCTGGAATGACAGCGGCTTCTGCTCGCCTGAATATGACGCGCTATTTGAAGCGCAAGCAACCGCACTCAACCCCGATGAGCGCAAAGACATCATCTGGCAAATGCAGACGATTATCGCGGAAGAGCGACCGTGGTTAATCTTGGCGTATACCGATTCCATCAGCGCCTACCGCAAAGATCGGTTTATATTTGACCCACTCAATGCAATCTCGACAATGAAGTGGGCGCTTTATACCGGATTTTCACAGGTAAGCGGTTCATAACAAGCACGAGTAAGTTGGCTATCCATTGTGATCCAATTTGATTACCTGTTTCGGAAAATCGTATTTGCCCTGCTAACGCTGGCGGTCATTATTGTATTTAATTTTTTCTTATTTCGGATTCTCCCCGGTGATCCGATCAAGTTGCTCTTTCGCAACCCGCGCATGACCAAACAAGCTCAAGAAACGATTCGCGTGCAGTTTGGTCTCGATAAACCTGTGTGGATTAACACCGAACGCCTGCAATCGGGTGACATTGGCGGCATATTTGACAGCCAATTTGGCGCATACATCAGCAACCTGTTTCAAGGCAACCTCGGTATTTCCTTTGCCCAGCGCAGCAGTGTGAACGAAATTCTCGCCGAACGAATATGGCGTACGGCCTTACTGCTCTTTGCCGGAGAAGTGGTTGCCATTGTGGGCGGCATCATCGTCGGTGTCGTCGCGGCATGGCGGCACGGCACGTGGGTGGATGCCAGCGCTCTCATTATCGGCCTGACAACATGGGCGCTGCCAACGTTCTTCTTAGGCATCATTTTGCTAGTGATTGCGCGGGGGGTGCTGCCCACCAGCGGGATGGTAGAACCCGGTGCTGCCAAAGAAGGCACCATCGAATATTGGCTCGATGTCGGTCGGCACCTCATCCTACCGGCAACCACGTTAGCGGTCGGCAGCGCCAGTGCCTATATGCTCATCATGCGGAGCAGCGTTGTCGAAGTGCTGGCTGAAGACTATATCCTGACTGCCAAAGCAAAGGGTTTGTCGAACATCCAAATTTTAAAGAACCACGCCCTCAAAAATGCCATGCTGCCAATGGTAACGATCATCGCGCTCAATTTAGGCTATGTTGTCGGGGGAGCAATTCAGGTCGAAACGGTTTTCTCGTGGCCGGGTATCGGTCGGTTGATTTTTGATTCGGTCGCCAAACAGGACTATCCTGTCCTTCAAGGGGCGTTTTTATTGTTAGCTGTAAGCGTCATCTTGGCGAACCTCGTGACCGATGTCTTGTATTCGATACTTGACCCGCGTATCAAAGCAAGCTGACAGGAAATAAAGTGACGGTCGCACAAGAATTCTTCCGCAAGCCACAAGCCATTCTCGGCAGCGCCATGCTCGCATTGGTGTTAATCATTGCCGTGTTTGCACCCCTGCTTGCACCCTATGATCCCTACGAACGACTGCGTGTACAACCGGATGACCTGTTCGCGCCGCCAGATGCCGAACATTTCTTAGGTCGCGATGATGCCGGTAAGGACGTATGGAGTCAGTTGATATATGGGGCGCGAGTTTCGCTGCTCGTCGGATTTGCGGCATCACTGGTTTCGATGGGTATCGGAACGGCGGTCGGTCTCATCTCCGGTTATTACGGTGGTACAGTAGGCAACCTCTTGATGCGGCTTGTGGATTTCTTGATGGTCGTTCCCGATTTACCACTCATGCTGGTCGTCATAGCCGTCTGGGGTCGTGGACTGCTCAACATCATTCTGGTCATAGGTTTGCTCGGCTGGACGTATACTGCCCGCATCGTTCGGTCACAAACGCTGTCAATCAAAGAACGCCAATTCATTCTGCGTTCGAAGTCAATTGGCGCGAGTAATGCACGTATCATCCTCCGGCACGTCTTACCCCAAGTGATGCCGCTGATCGTCGCCCAAACAGTACTCGACATATCCGCCTCGATTTTAGCCGAGTCATCCCTCAGCTTCTTGGGATTAGGCGATCCAAACCTCATCAGTTGGGGCAGTATGTTAAACTTCGCGCTGGATCGTGGCGCGGTCAGCCGACAAGCGTGGTGGTTCTTATTACCCCCCGGTTTCGCTATCCTGTGGGTGACGTTAGCGCTCATTCTCGTGGGTAACAGTTTGGAGCAGATTGTGAATCCTCGCATCAAATCCCACCACTTGTTTGATGCACGCCGGATGGTATCGCTCATCATTCCGTTACCCCCTGCCCCACAATCCTTAAAAGAGAGTCAGGACAACTCATGACTCCGATATTGGACGTACAAAATTTATCAATCGACTACCAATCGAATGGGCATCCGCTCCATGCGGTCGAGGATATCAACTTCCAAGTTCAAAAAGGTCGTTCGCTGGCACTCGTCGGGGAATCGGGCTGCGGTAAAACAACCACGATGCTTTCCCTACTCCGGTTACTACCTGCGGAAGGCCGTATTATCGGCGGAAGGATACTCTACCGGGGAACGGACTTATTACGGTTATCTGAACGTGAGATGCGCGATTACCGCTGGAAAAAATTAGCGATTGTCTTTCAGGGTGCGATGAACGCACTTAATCCGGTTCAGCGCGTCAGTGACCAAATTGCTGAAGCCATCATGCGAGAGCCGCAGATTACCCGCAAACAGGCTTTGACACGTGTCGGCGAATTGATAGAAATTGTCGGCATTCCAGCCAACCGCGCCCAGCAGTACCCACACCAGTTCAGCGGTGGGATGCGCCAGCGGGCGATGATCGCGATGGCGCTGGCTTGCGAACCGGATGTGCTAATCGCCGACGAACCTACAACCGCACTGGATGTCATGATTCAGGCACAAATTTTGAGTTTGCTCCAAAAACTGCAACGCGATTTGGGACTAGCGGTTATTCTGGTGACGCATGATTTAGGTGTGGTCGCTGAAGTCTGTGACGATGTATTGGTCATGTATGGCGGCAAAGTGGCGGAAGCTGGAGATGTTGAAACCATCTTCAACAAACCGCTGCACCCTTATACGCAGCGATTGCTCCAAGCATTCCCGGATATTAACCGTCCCGGCTCGACGCTGGCTTCAATCGCTGGTCATCCCCCACCTTTGGATGATTTGCCCACAGGCTGCCGTTTTGAACCCCGCTGCCACCTGAGCAGTGAGATTTGCAAGCGAATACCGCCGCTCGCGCTTGAGCATGATGCCGGTCATTATGTCGCTTGCCATCATGTGGAGCAGTAACATGGCAACCGAACAGAAGCCCATTCTTGAAGTCCGTAATCTGCAAAAATATTACCCGATTGGGCGGGGATTACTCGGACGATTCAGCGGTTCACCAGAACAAGTTGTGCGTGCGGTGGATGGTGTAAGTTTCAAGTTGCAGCAGGGCGAAATACTTGGGCTGGTCGGCGAATCAGGTTCCGGCAAATCAACAACGGCACTCAGTGTGTTAGGGTTGATCCCCCATACTGATGGTGATGTGCTGTTTGATAATGAAGCAGTTACCGAGTCGGCTACGGGTAAAAAGCGTCGCGAACTGCGCCGGAAGATGCAGATGATCTTCCAAGATCCTTACGAAACCTTGAATCCTCGCCAGACGATTTATCAAATCGTGGTGGAACCGCTGGAAGTACACAGTATTACACGGGATAAGGTGGAGAAACACAAACGGGTTATCGAGGCATTGGCGCAAGCAGGTTTAAAGCCACCGGAAAACTATCTTCAGCGTTACCCTGACGAGCTTTCCGGTGGTCAACGGCAGCGGGTCGCTATTGCAGCCGCACTTATCCTCAAGCCCGAGTTGCTGGTTGCCGATGAACCGGTTTCGATGCTTGACGTTTCAATCCGCGCCGAGATTTTAAACCTGCTGCGCCAACTGCGCGACGAGCAGCAGATTAGCATTCTATATATCACGCATGACTTGGCTACAGCGGGGTATTTCACAGATCGTATCGCCGTGATGTACTTAGGCCGCATCGTCGAAATCGGCGCGACGAAGGACATCTTACAGAATCCGCAGCACCCGTATACAAAGGCGCTTATTTCCGTTATCCCCGTACCGAATCCACGCTTACGGCGGGAACGGGTGCTTTTACAAGGCGAAATACCCAATCCGATCAACATTCCATCGGGCTGCCGTTTTCATCCGCGCTGCCCGATTGCCATTGACGAATGTCGTAAAATTGATCCCCGGCTTATGCCCACGAATAGTGCTCATCAAACCGCTTGCATACGAGTGAAATAAACTGATGTCGACTTTAAACCCTGCCGAGTATTTGGATGCTCTACTGACCTTACCCAAGTTATATGGCGGTTCCGTTTCGCGTGATGGAAAGTGGGCAGCATGGATTTGGATGGGCGTTGGTGAAGCAATTGACGTGTATGCCGCGCCGACAGATGGTTCAGCCTCGCCCATTCAACTGACCCAAACGTCACAAAATACTTATTTCATCTCGTGGCTTCCAAGCAGCGATGGGGTGATCGTCGCACAAGACAATCATGGTGACGAACGGCTGCGGTTATTCCGCGTTGACCTCACCCAGCCTAATGTCTTGATACCGCTTACGGAAGAATCACCGAACTATTACATTCGGGGTGGTCAGCTACATCCTAACGGCGAATGGTTGATCTATGCGGCGAATGCCAACTTTCAAACGGGCGAGGAAATCGAGCCGACATGGATTTACCGGCATGACCTACAAACAGGTGAGCGAAAGCCAATCACTCAACCAGCTAAGGGCGCATATTATTTCCCTGTGTTAAATAGCACAGGAACCCATATCCTCTATAACCGTAAAGATGTTCATCCGGCAGGGTACCAACTGTGGCTAACTGATATTGAGGGTAACAATGATCGCGAAATATTCAGCGCGGGCGATGATAAAAAGGTCTATGGGTCGTGGTTGCCGGATGGAAAACGCTTACTTATTCGCGCAGAAACCGAAACCCATTTCCGTGTCGGGGTTTGGTCACTGGAAAACGAATCAATCCGTTGGCTAATTGATGACCCGAATCGGTATATCGAAAGTGTTCATGCGCCGTTTGGCAGTGACCAAATTGTCATCAGTGAGGTTAAAGAGGCACGACTCCAGAGTTCGCTGCTTGACCTTACAACAGGGATTGAAACGCAACTCACCCTAACACACGGCAATCTTCAACCAATTGCCCCATCAGCCAGCGGCGAGTGGGTCGGCAAATACTACAGCGCTCAACAGATCACTGATTTAGTACGTTTTTCTCCTCGCGACCTTAATATTCAAACCTTCAAAAGTTTAACGGGTGTCAGCACCAAAACACGCATTATGTCGTCGGATTTAGCTATCGCGGAAGATTTCCGGTGGCAGTCCGTTGACGGGTTGCAAATTCAAGGCTGGCTGTATCGCACACCGCATCCGGCAAAAGGCACGATTGTGTACGTACACGGCGGCCCGACAGCGCACAGTGAAGATGCACTTGATGACCAGATCCAATTCTTTGTGTCACAGAGGTTCAACGTGCTTGACCCGAACTATCGTGGCAGTACAGGCTTCAGCCGCATGTATACCGAAGCGATCAAAGCCGACGGCTGGGGCGGACGCGAGCAAGAGGATATTCGGGCGGGCATCGAAGCCTTAATCGCAAAAGGTATCGCAGTAGAAGGTAAAGTTGGCATCACTGGAACCTCCTACGGCGGTTATTCATCGTGGCACGCCATCACCCATTTCCCGCTGGAAATCGTCAGCGCATCCGCCCCGATTTGCGGCATGACTGATTTAGTCATCGACTATGAAACAACACGCCCTGACCTGCGTCCATACAGCGCCGAAATGATGGGTGGAACGCCCAATGAAATGCCGCAGCGTTATCACGAGCGCTCACCCATTCACTTTGTTGAAAACATCAAAGGGCGACTGCTTATCATTCAAGGGCTGCAAGACCCGAACGTGACCCCTGAAAATGTCTCGACCGTCAAGAAGGCGCTCGACAAAGCAGGTATCGAATACGAGATGCTCGTCTTTGACAATGAAGGTCATGGCATCGACCGTCCTGAAAACCTGCGTACCCTATATACGCATTTGGCCGCATTCTTTACACAAGCATTTGATGGTTCAGCATGAATACTTCGCCTGTCGTCTGGCAGCCAACACCTGAATATATCGAAAATGCGGCCTTCACCCGCTTCATGCGCCAACATGGCATTCCAACTTATGAAGCGCTTCTCGAAGCGTCAGATAATATCGAATGGTTCTGGAATGCGTTTATCCAGTTTGCCAATATCGAGTTTTACACGCCTTATAGTCAAACTGTTGACCTGAGTGAAGGACTGCCTTTCCCCAAATGGTTTGTGGGGGGTGAAATCAATATCGCTCACAACGCGCTGGATAAATGGGCTGCGAATCTAAGCACGCAAAACAATCTTGCTTTGATTTGGGAAAGTGAAGCGGGTGATACGCTAAAATTCAGCTTTCATGAGTTGTGGCAAAAAGCGAACCAAGTTGCCAATGCTCTTCGTGCGCTCGGCATCCAGCGAGGGGAACGTGTTGGCATCTTTATGCCCCTCATCCCTGAAACGGTCATGGCTGTTTTTGGCATCTATAAAATTGGTGCAGTTGTCGTGCCGCTGTTTTCCGGTTTCGGGCATGAAGCAATCGCGCTGCGGCTTAACGATGTGGGCGCAACAGCGGTTGTGACGGCTGATGGCTTTTACCGCAGCGGCAAGTGGCAAGCCATGAAAACCGTGCTTGACCGCGCGGTCGAACACGTGCCATCCATCAAGCATGTACTGTTCGTTGAGCGAGGCGATAACGCACCGCTGGTGACAGGGCGTGACCATGTGTGGCAAGAACTTGTCGACTCACAGCCTAATTCATTCGAAACCGTCCATACCCAAGCTGAAGAAATTTGCATGGTCAGTTATTCATCCGGGACGAGCGGCAAGCCGAAAGGTGTGGTACAGGTACACGGCGGGGTTGCGGTGAAATCAGCCGAGTTCGGCATTTTCAATTATGACTTGCATCAAGGCGATCTTATTCACCAGATCACCGATTTTGGCTGGATGATGGGGCAAGCACCGATGCTGCGGGCTTACTCGGCTGGCGCTGCGTTGATGTTGTATGAGGGTTCGCCAACGTATCCAACCGCAAGCCGGATGTTTGAGTTAATTCAAAAGCACCGTATCACAGTCTTCGGCGCACCGGCTACTGCACTTCGCATCTTCAAAACACAGGTTCCTGATGCTGCTGCTTCGCATGATTTAAGCTCGATCCGAATGCTCACCCACACAGGCGAACCAATTGATACCGATACATGGATGTGGTACTTCAAGTGGACAAAGGGGCGTGCGCCGGTCATTAATGTCAGCGGCGGAACCGAATTGTTTGCTGAAATCGTCGCGACCAGCTTTATGCAGCCGATCAAACCAACTTGCCTCGGCCTTACACCCGCTATTCACCCGATTATTGTTGATGAACACGGTCAGCCTGTACAACCGAACACGTCCGGCTACCTGTGCTTTACCCTGCCCCAGCCCGCCCAAACCCGGGGTTTCTGGCGAGAAGATGATACGCGCTACTTGAATACCTATTTCCCACATGGCAACCATCTGTGGTGGCATGGGGATATGGTTATGGTGGATGGCGACGGTTTTTGGTTTCATCAAGGTCGTGCAGATGATGTACTCAAAGTGGCGGGTCGACGAACCGGCCCCGGTGAAATCGAGGATGTCGTCGGGCAAATCGAAGGCGTTCACGAGTCGGCGGCGATAGGGATACCGCATCCCTTAAAGGGTGAAGAAATCATTGTCTTTGTTGTTCCCAAACCAGAGACAACCCTCAACCCTGCTGCGGTTATCAAGCGCGTGAGTGATGGACTCGGTAAACCTTATGAGCCAAGTGCAGTTTATCTCGTCAGTGATCTACCCAAAACACGCTCCGGCAAAGTCATCCGCAGGTTGATTAAGCAGCGCTATTTAGGTGAACCGGATGGCGATGTATCGAGCCTCCACAACCCCGAAGCGCTTGATGGAATACCACGTAAAAATACTTAACAAACGATCATGAGATTAAAATGCACAAGATTCTCAAATTTCGCAACTTTCCCGCTGAAATGGCTGGCGGGAGTCTCCCGTGTGTCCGCCGAATTGATATTTTGTGGCGGCAGATGTGAGGGAGCGCGGCGCTGAAATGACACAAATCGGCGGATTGCTCGGCTAATTCCGCCGCTGTGCAACATTTGCCTTTGCTTGGCGGGAGTGAGGGAGCATTTCGCCGAAGATGCAAAAGCAAACGATTTTAACCAAGACACTAAAACGCAGATAAAAATGAGGTATTAGAAGGATGTTACACAACTTCATTATAGAACAAAAAGGCTACCAAAGTCAAGTGAAACAAGGTTCGAGTATTCTAACTTTAACCATGTTTGATCTATACAGGTTGATACAAGGTTAAGTGCCATCAACAAGTGGCTGTGACCGTTCTTTGACGAACAATATCAGTAAAACGAGCGCGACAACCGTCAAAATGGATGCGAAGACGGCATTCGCATTTATGCCCGACTCGTAAAGTTTTGGTCCGATTACTGAGCCTGTCATACGCCCCAATGAATGCGCCGCCGCGCCCAGAGCCATTAAGGTTGCACGGGCCGACGGAACCATTTCGGTCATCAGGGGCAAGCTGCTGACAATCATGAACTCAAACGTCAGGAAGAATAGAAATAACCCTACAAGCGCCCCTTCCAGACGAAAGCCCAAGACCGGAAGCAGAAGACAACTTATCGCGTAGGCAATCAGCCCGATGCCCAACGAACGCCGTTTACCTAAGCGATCAACCAACCCCGCCACGAAACCTTCGCCAAACAACTCGGCAACGCCAATTATCGTTGAAGCCAACCCGAGGGCAGCTACTTTAAGGGCAAAACTGTTTTCCATCCAACTGCCGAAAATAACATTCACAGTTTCATTGCTGGCAGTCGTCAAGAATGCGACCGCTAAAATGGCGAGTGCAGCAGGTTCTTTACGAACGATGCTAAACCCGCGCATGATTGACGGGCGAATCGAATTTTTAGCCGGGTTGTCATTGGGTAACGTTCGCCACAGCAGGATAAAAGCGCCAACAGCAATTAGCCCGAAACACGGGAAAGGCGCAGACCAACCCACGTTGGCAAACAAGAAGCCAGCCAGCGGAATACCGAGCAAAAACGCACCTGACCAACCAAATTCGACAATGCCGGAGGCCAAACCACGCTGTCGGTAATCGACACGATCACCCACATAAGCGTAAACGGAGGTATCAAACATGATTTTGCTTAAGCTGGTAAGCACTAGAGATGCGATCAGCGCCGGATAGGTGGGCGAAAAGAAAATCAGCAGCATGGAAGCGACGAAAATGAGCAAGCCAACCATCATTGCTCGTTTCCGCCCCCAGCTATCAGATACGGAGCCGATCAACGGGCTTGCCAAACCAAGCGCCGCTCGCAGAGTAATGCCAGCGGTAACATCCGCTTCCGTAACCCCTAACCCACGCGCGATAAATGGCAGGAAGGGATACACCATACGGAACCCGCTGTTCATGATGGTGCGGATGGTTAAAAAGAGACCGAGTTGTAAGTAAAATTGTGCGCCTTTCAGCGGTTGAATGGCGGGGTTAGCTGGCTCCGACTGAGGTAAAAATGCCGACACAAATAACTCCAGTTCGTTTATTCAAGAATACTTTTTTGCTTCAACACATCGCTCAAACGATATTCTAAAACTTGTTCCACACGGAAATTTTCAAGTTGAAGGTAGCGAGCAGCAACGTCTAATAATACTGATTGTGGAATAAGACCAATTAGCTCCGAGTGATGAACAGAGGTATTCGCCCGCTCCGCTTCACGGCGGATCACTTCGATCACGGGGAAAAGCGGTGTCTCAGCCGGATTCGTGAAATTCATGGAAACCTGCGCCCGACCATCCACCAACATGCCCAGTGCTTTAACATGCAGAAAGCCGCCTGACGAAGCACGAATAAGTCGTGCAATCCGCCGTGCCAGCGCAACGTCATCGGTACCCAAGTAAACATTAAAGGCCACAAGCGGATGACGCGCACCAATGATGGTCGCTCCAGCGCGTCCTACTCGCTTTGGCCCATAATCGGGAACACGTTCAGGGTCAGTTGTAATTGCATCTTTTAAGGCTTCGTACCCGCCACGGCGAACACTTTCAAGCCGTGTATATTCCGGTCGTGTAGAAGCCGCTTCATACAAATACACGGGGATATCGAGTTCACTGCCTACTCGTTCGCCTAACTGCTGTGCGAGTTGAACGCATTCATCAAGAGTCATGTTATCAAGCGGCACAAACGGAACGACATCTGCTGCACCGAGGCGTGGATGTGTACCGTTGTGTGTATCAAGGTCGATCAGCTCGGAGGCGGCTTTAATCGCCGAAAACGCGGCTTCGACAACCGCTGATGGTTCGCCTGCAAATGTCACCACTGAACGGTTGTGGTCAGCATCACTGGAATAGTCGAGCAGCAAAACACCGACGTGTGACCGGACGGCATCCACAATCGCGTTGATAACTTCAGGCCGACGACCTTCAGAAAAGTTTGGGATACACTCGACTAATTTAGACTTCATAACGACACCCTAGACAAAAAAATAGCCTCAGGCGATGCCTAAGGCTATTTCATTCTAACAGGTTTAAGGCTTAATCGCCCGTTGCAGGTTGCAACGAGCCTGCCGCAGAACTTCCGTTGGTAGGCGCGGGTGTTTCTTCCTCGCGCCGGAATTGGCTCATATACAGATCGTAGTATGCCCCCTTCTGCGCCAAGAGCGAGTTGTGCGTACCGCGTTCGATAATTTCACCATCTTTGAGGACAAGCACCTGATCCGCATTACGAATGGTACTTAAGCGGTGAGCAATCACGAAACTGGTACGTCCTTTCAACAGCTCCTCAAACGCTTTTTGTATTAGGCGTTCAGTACGGGTATCGACACTCGATGTTGCTTCATCGAGGATCAGAACACGCGGACTCATGAGCGCGACACGCGCAATCGCGACAAGCTGCCGCTGCCCTTGACTAAGGCCGCTGCCGCGTTCACCTAACACAGTCTGGTACCCTTCCGGCAAGCGCTCGATGAACGAGTCGGCAGCAACCAATTTAGCCGCAGCAATCACTTCCTCGTCGGTTGCATCCAAACGACCATAGCGAATGTTGTTCATGACGGTATCCGAAAACAGGAAGGTGTCCTGCAACACGATACCTATTTGACTGCGTAGGCTAGCAGCGATCACATCACGAACATCAACCCCGTCAATCTTGACCGAGCCTTTGGTCACGTCATAGAAGCGCGGCAGGAGATTAATGATGGTTGTCTTGCCAGCGCCCGTTGGCCCAACGATAGCAATTGTTTGACCGGGTTCCGCAGTCAGGTTGACCCCACGAAGAACGGGTTCACCCGCTTTGTATTCCGCCCACACATCTTGGAACTCAACCCTACCCTGTATCTGCGGAAGCGGTTTTGCGCCTGCCTTATCGACAACAGCAGGGATTTCATCCATCAAGTTGAAGATACGCTCACCACCCGCAATCGCACTTTGAATATTCGTCCACAGGACGGCGATCTGTTGAATCGGGCGGTTAAACTGCTGGGTATAGCTCAAGAACGCAATCATCGTACCAAGTGAGATGACAGCCGTCCCAAACAGCGGTTCGTTCCGCAGCAGTGAAAGACCACCAACAACCACGACAATGGCGAGGGCGGCGTAACCGAGCGCCTCAAGAATAGGATTTAACGCACTCGTGAAGGTGGCAGCACGGACATTCGCGTCACGGTTGGCTGCGTTGGTACGCTTAAATTCCTCGATATTTTCTTCCTCACGATTGAAGGCTTGAACTTCACGCACGCCAGCGATGCTCTCTTGCAAGTTGGCATTCACGCTGCCCATTTCTTCACGGCTCTTGCGGAAAGCCTTCCGCGCCTGCTCGGAAAAATAAACTGTAGCAATCGCCATGAAAGGTACGACAGCGAGACTGAGCAGCGCATAAGGTGTGTTCGTCTGGAGCATACTGACGACTACCCAAACGATGAGCAAGATGCTGCTGATTACGTTGATTAGAGCAAAACTGAACGCCTGCTGAATTGTTTCCGAGTCATTGGTAAAGCGGCTCATAATATCGCCAGCTTCATGTTCAGCGTAGTAGCCTAATGAGAGACGATGGACGTGTTGGAACACATCAACACGAATATCACGCAGCGCCTTCTGCCCTGCCCAAGACATAAAGAAAAACATCGCGCCGGACAAAATAGAACCAATGACAAACAGTCCTAGCAGAGTCAAGACGATGCGTAACAATCCGTCCACTCTGGCGGCACGCGCTTCGTCGGCAGATAATGTGCTCAGATCTGTTGAATCAAACCAGCAGGTATTGGTCGAAGCCGTCGTATCGCTACTCCCTTGCATAAGCGAAGCAAACGGATTTTCAGACACAATATAGCAGTCCACCGTCTGACCAATCAGGCGTGGAGATTCGACCTGCGTCCATGTGGTAACGACCATCAAAACCATGACAATGACCAGCGCGAACCAGCGCTGCCGGAAGTACGGCCAAAAACGAGCTAACGTCTGGCTGACACTTTTCGGTTTCGTATTTTCATTTTCCATCAGACGGCGCATGCCGTCCGCACCACCCATAAACCCCATAAGATTACTTGGCCTCCGTCACAGTCGGTGCATCGGTCGTAGTGGCTTCCGCATCTCCAACCAGTTGCGAATGATAAATTTCAGCATAGATGGCGCTTTCTTCCATGAGTTCCTCGTGCTTACCACGCGCCACGATTTCGCCCTTATCCAGCACCAAGATTTGATCGGCATTGACAACCGTGCTGATGCGTTGAGCAATGACAAAGCTCGTCCGCCCGTGCATCAGGTTATCCAATGCTTTCTGAATGTGATACTCGGTCATTAGGTCAACGCTGCTGGTCGAGTCGTCCAAAATAAGCAGACGCGGATTCAGCAGCAGGGCGCGAGCAATGGCGATACGCTGCTTTTGACCACCCGAAAGAGTCGAACCGCGCTCACCCACCGGTGTCTCGTAGCCTTCAGGGAAGGTCATGATAAAGTCATGGGCAGCGGCAGCTTTAGCGGCTGAGATCACTTCTTCAAGTGTCGCATCCGAACGACCAAACGCGATATTGTCGCGGATCGAGCCGCCGAACAAGTTCGTTTCCTGAAGGACAATACCAATTTGCGAACGCAAGCTGTCAATCGTTACATCGCGGACATCCTGCCCATCAATCAGCACTTGCCCTTCTGTCACGTCATAGAAACGCGGCAGTAGATTGATGATGCTGGTCTTACCGCTGCCTGTCGCGCCAAGTAGAGCAACTGTTTGCCCCGGCTGCGCTTCAAAGCTGACGTTCTTAAGCACAGGTTCGCTGCCACCGACATAACGGAAGGTCACATCTTTGAACTCAACGCGGCCTTCAATCGCCTTGAGTTCAGCAGCACCCGATTTATCCTCAACATCATTCTTGGCATCCAATATTTCAAAGATACGCGCCGATGACGCGCTGGCCTGTGCCATCTGAGAAATGATGAAGCCCAACTGCGCCAACGGCAGGAACAAGAATGTGAGGTAAAGGCTGAACTTCTGATACTCGCCGAGTGTCAGATTATTGCCGATAATATCCCGACCGCCGAAGTACAGAATACCGGCTTGCCCGACCTGCGCGACCAAGAACACCACCGGAAACAGGAACGTGAAAGTCCGCGAGACGCGCATGGTGGTTGAAAGGACATCATCAGCCGCTTTTGTAAACCGCCCTTCTTCATAGGGTTCGCGGACAAAGGCTTTTACCACCTTAATGCCCGCAAGCGACTCTTGAAGAACGGTGTTCAAGCTAGAAATTTTCTGCTGCACAGCAATAAACAAGGGCTGCGCGACTGCGCCGAAAATCATGAATACGACCATAGCGACGGGCAGCGTCGGCAGTGCAACCAGTGTTAGCTGTACATTCGTCGCGAACAGGATAATCAAGATCAGCACGATCAAAACCAATGACGATACCGCTTGCATCAACCCTTGAGCGATGAACAAGCGCACCTTTTCGACATCATCAGTCGCGCGAACCATCAACTGACCGGTTTGGTTCTGGTCGTGATAGGTGAACGATAGGCGCTGAACCTTCGCGAAAATCTCATTCCGCATATCGAAGGCCGCACTTTGAGACATCAATTCCGCGTAGTAGGTTTGCAGGAATGAGAACACACCACGCGCAATCGCAAACGCCACAATAAACAAACCGGCGTTGATAAGCAAGGTTTGTGCATTTGCCTGATCCGCTCTCACTTGATCGAGCGTTTTACCGATTTGACCCAGCGCAAGTGGCTGCACTATAGCCGGAATTTTGAGTACGTTATCCGCGATGAACCCATTCGTGACTGCATCGGTCATGTTTTGGGTTAGCTGTGGCACAGCCAATTGAGCAAGTGTCGCAATCAGTAAAGCGATATACGCCACCAATGGAATATAACCCTGATTGCGGAGATACCCTATCGCACGTCCTAATCCACCGCGACCACCTGAAGATGGTGCGCCGCCCCTACCTCGTCGCGTTTGCCCCTGCGTCGCTTGAGCTTGCACGTTCAGACTCCTTTTGGCAACAATACAGAATTGAACTCAGAACTATCCGCTTACCTATTGGCTTCGTTATCCGATTGAAGGCTCAATGGGACATCACGGGTTGTTAGAATTTGCAGCGCCTTTTCTAATGACGTAACAATCATGTGCTGTTCTTCTGACGGCAGCACGTCAAGTAACTTGGCTATCGCATCATGCCGATGTTTGATCGTCTCGCCTACGATCTGATGCGCTTTCTCACTGAGGTAAAGCCGCATCAATCGGACATCATCTTGATCCGGCTTCCGTTCAACCAACCCCGTGTTTTCGAGTTCGCGGACAGCCGTCGAAACCGCAGCCGGTGTAATTTGCAGAAATTCCGCCAGCTCTTTTTGCGCGCTGCCGGGCTGGCGGTAGAGCATATTGAGGGCAACCAATTTGTTAATGCTTAAGTCTTTAAACGCATGGTGATGGTGCTGCTGCTTTTCCTGCGACATCTGATGATGCGACATTTCAAACACGCGCATAAACCGTTCCGCCAAGCTGGACTCGCTGTGGCGATCCCTATCGTCATGACACATTCAAGTATTACCTGTGGAGTAAACAACCGGGTTGAGTTAATTAACTTAATTAACAGAACAAATGATAGTAGGATTGGTAAGCATCGTCAATAGATAACCTCTGAAACTGATCAAAAGTACAGTTCGATTTTGTCGTTTACCTTTCCAGTGCTATTATTTGCACCTTATTCTTAACGTGCAATACGCATAGGATGTTCAAATGTCGCAACCAACCCTATTGTGTCTTTCAAGCTATTTCAAAGGTGAAGCTTTCTTGCGTCAAGCAAAGAAAGAAGGTGCGAGGGTCTTACTGCTGACAGAAGAAAAACTAGCGCATGAAAAATGGCCGCGTGATAGCATTGATGAAGTCTTTCTGATGCCAGATATGACCAAAGTTCAAGATTTGATTTACGCCATCAGTTACTTGTTTCGCTCGAATAAGATCGACCAAATTATCGCGCTAGACGAGTATGATGTTGAAAACGTTGCCACGTTACGAGAACATTTACGCCTACCGGGGATGGGGCAAACCCATACACGTTACTTCCGCGATAAGCTGGCGATGCGGATGCGTGCGCGTGCAAATGGTGTGCGTGTACCGAGTTTCACATCGGTATTCAACTACGACATGCTGCGAGAGTTTATGGATAAAGTGCCTGCGCCGTGGGTACTGAAACCCCGCACTGAAGCCAGCAGTATGGGCATCAAAAAGATCCATAATTCCGAAGAACTGTGGCGCTGGTTTGACCAACTCGGCGACCAACAATCCGCATTCTTGTTAGAACAGTTCGTGCCGGGTGATGTTTTCCATGTGGATTCTGTCATTTGGGACGGAAAGATCGTTTTTTCAAGTACACAAAAATATGGTATACCACCTTTCAGTGTTTACCATGACGGCGGTATCTTTACGACCCAAACCGTATCGCCAAAATCAAAAGATGCACAGGCACTTAAAGCTATCAATGCAGCCTTGGTAAAGTCACAAGGTATGGAGCATGGTGTGACCCATGCGGAATATATTAAGGGACACGCGGATGGGGAAATGTATTTCCTCGAGGTCGCGGCACGGGTGGGTGGTGCCAATATTGCTGACCTGATTGAGCACACGACCGGTATCAATCCGTGGGCGGAGTGGGCACGGGTCGAAATCGCAACAATACGAGGGGAGGCGTATAAGCCGCCAAAACCTTTCCAAAAGTATGGCGCACTGGTTAATACGCTCGCCAAACAAGAGTACCCCGATCTTTCGGCCTATAACGATCCAGAAATTGTGTGGAAAGCCGACCACAAGCAACACGCAGGATTGATCGCCGTATCCGACAAAGCGGAACGTGTTAATGAACTCATCGAGAGCTACATCCAACGGTTCTCGAATGATTTCTTAGCGGTGGCGACACCCAAAGAATCGGCACATTAGAGGCCAACATATTCGGGAGGGCAACAATACTCTCCCCTACTTTAACGGACGGGTAGTAATATCCAATTCATCAACTTGAATGATCTATGTCACCTATCTTTACATCGAACTATCCCAACTTTCAGGTTGGAGACCCTACGTTACTTTCGACCCCAGAACGTATAGGAGCAAGCGCAAGCTATACTGGTAAAGGGATTACGATTGCCTTCATTGACTCAGGTTTTTACCCGCATCCCGATATTGAAGGGCGGATACTGGTTCATGCAGACGCATCGACGAACCGCGTGATCGAGCAAACCAGCGGCTTTGATATTAGCGACCTGAGTTGGCACGGGCAGATGACCAGCGTAATCGCCTGCGGGAACGGGCATTGTTCCAACGGTAAGTATCGGGGAATCGCTTCTGATGCCAGTCTCGTACTGGTGAAAGTCAGTACGCCTAAAGGACAGATCAAAGAGGCTGACATTTTGCGCGGTTTGCGGTGGGTGATTGATACTCACCAGCGCTTTAATGTGCGAGTTGTCAATGTTTCAGTCGGGGGTGATTTTGTTTATAACCAGCCCGATCACCTGCTGCATAAAGCGATCCGTAAGCTGACCAAAGCCGGTGTCACAGTGGTGGTCGCGGCAGGCAACCGGCAGGTCAACCACCTGCTGCCCCCAGCAAGCGCAGCGGAAGCTATTACCGTGGGTGGTATGGATGACTGCAACTCGGTTGACCGCTCAAAGTGGATGTTATACCACCACAATTACGGCACGGTTTATGATGGAACCCGCAAACCGGAACTCGTCGCACCTGCGAACTGGATTGCTTCGCCGATCATGCCGAACTCAACCGTGGCACGCGAGGCTTATTGGCTAGGGCAACTTCTGCGTAAACCAAGCGAAGCTGATATTGAAACGCTCATTCAGGAAGGCTACGCTGACCTGAGCTTTCATAAGGATGACCTTAAAAAAGGCAAGGATTTATATCACGTTCTTGAGTCGCGAATCCACGCCCACAAGATCGTGGATACACAGCACCAGCATGTGGACGGAACATCGGTGGCAGCTCCAATTGTGAGTTCTGTCGTCGCCCAGATGTTAGAAGCGAATCCTCGTTTGACACCCCGCGAAATTCGCGCTATTCTGACGCGCACGGCTCGCCAATTGGAAGGCGCTCCAGTTGAGCAGCAGGGGGCAGGCGTTTTAAATGCCGCAGCAGCCGTACAGGCAGCACTTGACACCAAACATACGAAATGAGAAACAGCTTTCATGAACCGTGAATATCACCGTTGGTTCAGCCCATCTTTGAATCGTGATATGGAACTCTTGGTCTTCGGTCATAGTGGAGCCAAAGTCTTGGTTTTCCCGACCTCGAAGGGCAAGTACTACGAATGGGAAGACCGCGCGATGATGGGAACACTTGGTGAAGCGCTGGAACGCGGTTGGCTGCAAGTGTACTGCGTGGATAGTGTAGACGCGGAAAGCTGGTATAACTACGGCGTGCATCCGGGCGCGAGGGCGTGGCGGCACACCCAGTATGACAATTATTTATACCATGAGGTTTTACCCCTCATGAATAACAAAAATGGTAACCCTTTCTTGATGACGGTTGGGGCGAGCTTTGGCGCATTCCATGCGATGAGCTTCGGCTTGCGACATCCTGATAAGGTTGACCGCATCATTGGCCTCAGCGGTTTATATGACATTCGCGGGTTCACGGATGGTTATTCGGATGACCATGTATACATGAATAACCCAATGCAGTTTATCGCCAACGAGCATGACGGAAACCGTTTAGCACTCCTGCGGCATGTCGATATTATTATGGCGAGTGGGCGAGATGACAGGCTTATCGGCAGCGCCCGTAACTTCTCTAGCTTATTGTGGAGCAAGGAAATCGGTAATGCACTGCGGGAATGGGACGGTTGGTCACACGATTGGCCTTACTGGCAGAAGATGGTTCAAACGTACATCAACGGACACGATTAACAGTATACCGGTGAATATTATTCAGCTTATCTAACTCACATCAATTGGAGACAATCACGATGGCGACCTCTACGAAAAGCAAAGAACCCTTGAAAGTTGGCTTGTTTGTGGGGCGCGAATGGTCGTGGCCTCCGGCGTTCATTGAAGAAGTGAACCGGCGGGATGAGGGCGTGATTGCGGAGTACGTCCGCATCGGCGGGACGAGCATGAACGAACCCTGCCCCTACCGTGTGATCGTTGACCGCATCTCCCACGAAGTCCCCTACTATCGTTCGTATCTAAAAAATGCCGCCTTACAGGGCGTGAAGGTTATCAACGACCCGTTTATGTGGACGGCAGACGATAAGTTCTTCGGCGCGTCACTGGTTGACCGTATCGGCGTGACTTCCCCCAAGACGCTGGTACTGCCGAACAAGGATTATGTACCCGGCATCGTCCACAATGAAAGTTTACGCAACCTGACCTACCCGATGGACTGGAACGCGCTGGTTGAAAAGGTCGGCGGGATGCCCTGTGTATTGAAAGATGCACACGGCGGGGGTTGGAAAGAAGTTTATGTCGTGAATACCGTTCCAGAGTTGATCTGGCGTTACAACGAAAGTGGCTTGCTGACGATGATCCTACAAGAGTTCATCCAGTGGGATAATTACGCGCGGTGTATGTGCTTGGGGCAAGAAGAAATCTACGTGATGAAGTACGACCCCAGCCAACGCAAATACCATGAGCAGCACGACTTCTCGCCGGAACTATACGAACGCATTGTGCAGGACTCGAAAAAGATCGTTCAGGCTTTCGGCTACGACATGAACACGGTTGAGTTTGCGATTAAAGACGGTGTCCCTTACGCGATTGACTTTATGAATCCCGCGCCCGATATGGACGTGAACTCGCTGGGCAAAATCCATTTTGACTGGATGGTGACACACATGGCTGATCTGTGCATCCGTCTGGCGAAGTCGAAGGAAGCGACACGTGACCGTTACCAATGGGGCAAACTGAGCAAAGGCAGCAAGTGACCAAATGCCTAAGGACGCGATTGACCTTTACCACAGCTTACTTGACGACCAACTCGCGGCAGATACCAGCGCAGAGTTATACGCACGGTTAAGACCACAGGGGCTTTACTTTGGTGACCGCCCCTTGTGTACCGTCATCCGACCCCACTTTTACCTTTCGGAACATTGGGATTATTTGAAGCGCGAGACAGAAACGCTGCTCAGTGCCTTTTCACGCTTACACGCAGCCTGCCTAACGGACGCGAATTTACGGGAACAGCTTGACCTCGAACCCTACGAGGAGAACCTGTTTAGCCTCGATATTGGCGGGGCGGTTCCATGGACGACTTCACGGTTGGACTCGTTCTTCCTGAGCAGCGAGCGCAAGTTGTACTTCGTGGAATACAACGCAGAAACGCCAGCCGGGATGGGTTATGAAGATGCCCTGTCGGAACTGTTCATGACGCTGGAACCCATGAAGCGATTCATGAAGTATTACGCGGTACAGAGTATGCCGATGTGCGGGAAGCTGCTGGCAGTACTGATGCGCGGCTACCGGGAATGGGGCGGTGCTGGGATACCCCAGATCGCGATTGTGGATTGGGGACACGTTCCAACGCTCAACGAGCATAACATCATCAAGCAGTTTTTCGGGCGGCACGGCATCAAGGCGGTGCTGGCTGACCCACGCAATATGGAGTACAAGAACGGTCATCTGTGGGCGGGTGATTTCCGCGTGGATATGATTTACAAACGGGTTTTGTGCAGTGAACTGATCCAACAGATGGGCATGGAAAACCCGATTGTACAGGCGATCCGTGACCGGAAAGTGTTCATGTCGAACTCGTTTAGCTGCAAGCTGCTGGCGAAGAAGGCCAGCCTCGCGCTCCTGAGCGATGAACGGAACGGTCATCTGTTTGATGACCAGCAGAAGGCGGCGATTAACGCGCATATTCCATGGACGCGGCGGGTGGCTGAACGCAAGACCCTCTATCAAGGGCGGGAAGTTGATTTGATCCCGTTTATCAGCGAGAACCGTGACCGTTTCGTGTTGAAACCCAACGATGAATACGGTGGCAAGGGTGTGGTTATCGGTTGGGAAGCCTCGGCTGAGGACTGGAGCGAAACCCTTAGACAAGCCATAACGAGTTCGTATGTGGTTCAGGAAAAGGTTCAGGTCATTTACAAGGATTTCCCCTCCTACATTGACGGGAAGCTGGACATTAGTTCGCGGTTTGTGGACGCGAACCCTTACGTTTTCGATGGACATACGGTACAGGGCTGCCTGACCCGGCTTTCGTCGGTGGCGCTGTTGAATGTGACGGCGGGCGGTGGTTCGGTCGTGCCAACGTTCTTGCTTCAGCGGAGGACGTAAAGTAGTTATCAGTTAACAGTTGATAGTTTTAAAGCGGTGGGCAGCGGTTCACCGCTTTTTGATTCATGGTTGAAATCGTATCCAGAAATACTAATTGCAGAATTTGCACATTTTTTGCAATTTTCCGCCGAATTGGCTGGCGGGAGTCTCCCGTGCAGCCGCTGAACTGTCATTTTGTGACGGCAGAAGTGAGGGAGCGCGGCGCTGAAATGACACACTTGCGGCAGAAGTGAGGGAGCAATCCGCCGCTATGCGAAAAGTGGCATGTGCATGGCGGGAGTGAGGGAGGATGCCGCCGAAAATGCAAAGACAAATACATTTTTACCGCAAATGCACAAAGAAGAATAACAAAACGCAAAGGCGCAAGGAAGCAAAGACGCAAAGGATTTTGATAAGGAGGCCAGAATAAAACTCATATGAACCGCCAAGCTGCCAACAGAAACAGAGTTATGAACAGGGTAGCACAAGTGAGGGGCGAAAGGGCGAACATTTGTCAGAACATTTGGTCTCTTTTTAGCGATGTTGACGCTAACCATTTTTCGGCTGCGGATTATTAAATCGGTTGGGAAATGGTTTGTGAATGGTTTATCTGGTTTGAAAATTCAAACCTAATTTCGAAAAAGCCAAGATTGCCGCGCCGATGACTGGCGGGTACTGCGGGCGAGGCAGATCCGGCAGATCGAGCAGTTGGCACAGCTTGAGGCTTAGAGGATTTTCCACCGTAAGCAAGCCACCGGCGAAAGCGATGGGCAGCGCTTCCATATCAAAGTGGTGACGGAGGGCGCGGACGGAAAGCGCCAGTTCTTCGGCAGCACGGCGGATGATGTCGGTGGATACAGGATCGCCCTGCTCTGCCTGCTGCAACACCGTGCCAGCGAAACCGGCTATCTCTTTGTTGCGGCTGATACCGGAATGATAGAGCCACGGGATCACAGCAGGAACATCTGGCAAGTTGAAATGGGCAAGCAGCAGCGCAGTTAACGAGGTTTCCGGCGCACGTCCATCATATGCACGGACGACCGTTTTGAAGGCTTCCATACCCATCCAATAACCGCTGCCTTCGTCGCCCAATAGATAACCCCGACCCCCGACCAGCACGTATTCACCGGACGCGCCAACGCCAGAGGCTAAACTACCTGTACCGGCTAAGACGAGGATGCCGCGCCGCTGGCCGTGTGCGCCAACCAGCGCGATTTCGTGGTCACTGCTAGGGGCGACTTCGGCAGCAGGGAGAACGCCTTGCACAACCGCGCGTACCCACGCTTCGGAGTGACTGGAGTCCGCGCCAGCAACACCGATGCCAACCGCTGAAATATCCTCAAGCGTGAGGTTGGCGGCGGCTACTGCCCGCTGAATGGCTGCTTGGATCGTCTGCAAGGCAACCTCGCGCCCGACGATGTTGGGGTTGGCGGTGGTATCGGTGGCCTCGCCGAGTATGGTGAAATCTGAGCCAGTGACGACAACACGCACAGTGCTGCCGCCACCATCAATACCGACTAAATAGATCATTCGCGATTCTCATTGGTAAAGCGATATGCGAGCAAGATGGGGATGAAAGTCGCGGCGATAACGAAAACAGCAGCCACGTTGGTAATGGGCCGGTCGCGAGTGCGGAACAGTTGGCTATAAATCCAAATGGGCATGGTTTGCTGCTGCCCTGCCGTGAAGGTCGTCACGATGACCTCATCAAAAGAGAGCGCGAAGGCCAGCATACCACCCGCGAGAAGCGAGGTCGCGATATTGGGCAAGATGACATAGCGGAAGGTTTGGAAAGTCGATGCGCCCAAATCCATTGAGGCTTCAATCTGCGAGTAGTTGGTTCGGCGCAACCGAGCAACGGCATTGTTGTAGACGGTGACGATGCAAAAGGTGGCATGACCGATGACGATTGTCCAGAAGCTGAAGTTGATGCCAGTTAAGCTGATGGCAGAACGCAGGGCGATACCGGTCACGATGCCGGGGAGCGCAATCGGCAGGATGACCAGCAAGCTGATGGCCTCGCGACCGAAAAATTTTGAGCGATAGATGGCAAGCGCCAAGAGTGTGCCGAGGATAAGCGCTATAAAGGTTGAAACAGCCGCAACCGCGAGTGAAAGGCCGAGTGCGCTGCGGAAATCAGGACGGTTGAACACATCAACAAACCACCTTGTCGTCAGGCCGGGGGGTGGAAAGCTGAATGAGGCTTCGTCGGTGGTGAAGGCGTACATGATGACGACGAGCAAGGGTAAGTGCAAAAATAGCAGCGCACCGAGGGTTGCCAGCTTGAGGCCAATCGACGCGCGAGGGGTGGTGTCTTTTACGGTATTAGAGCGCATCGAAAGCCCCCTGCCAACGCGCGATGAGTAGATAGACTGCCATGATCGCAACCGGAATAACGGTGAAGGCGGCAGCTAACGGGATATTACCGGCAGTACCCTGCTGCACGAACACAGCTTGACCGATAAAGAAGCTGGAGTTGCCGATGATACCGGGGATGATGTAGTCGCCGAGGGTCAGCGAAAAGGTAAAGATCGACCCCGCCACGACACCGGGCCACGCCAGCGGCAGAATGATACGGCGAAAGGTGTAGCCGGGGGGTGCGCCGAGATCACCAGAGGCTTCGATCACCGATTTGGGCACACGCTCCAAAGCGGCGTTGATGGGCAAAATCATATACGGCAGCCAGATGTAAACAAAGACGATAAATGTGCCGAGCAGCGAAATCGAGAGTGACGGGCCGCCAATCACGGGAATATCCAGCACGGCTCGCAGTACACCACTAAGGCCGAGACCGTTGATGAACCACGTCAGAACACCTTCCTGCGCCAAGATGATCTTCCACGTATAGACGCGGACAATGTAGCTTGACCAGAGCGGCAGCAATACTAGCAGGTAGAGCAAGCCGCGAACCCGGTAACTGGCATAACGCGCCATGTAATAGGCCAGCGGAAAGGCGATGAGCGCAGAGGCGATGGTGACGGCAGAGGCGGTCAAAAAGGTACGCAGCACAATATCCATATTGGCTGGCGTGAACAACTGCTTCTGATAGGTTTCGAGGCCGAACTGGCGCACGATGCGGCCCGTGAAACCGTCGAGGCGGAAGAAACTCTGGGTGAGCAGCGCCCCTAACGAGCCGAGGTAAAACACACCCAGCCACAACATAGGCAGCAGCAGGAGCGCAGCCAGCGACCAATTGGGATGGCGGAAAAAAAACGCGCCGATGCGACGGGGCAGCGAGGGCGGTGAGGCAGACTGTAAACGTGTCGCCATCGGTTATACCCCTACCAACGGGCGATTGTTGGCTTTGTTCCAGACGAGCAGCACCTGTTTACCACGCGAGGCATGGGCATCAAAGGAGTCTGCATCGAGGTTTTGCTGCACGACGGTTATATCTACCCCATTGCCGACTTCGACCAAGTAACGGGTATTGATGCCGAGGTAAATGACATCGCGAATAGTTCCGGTGATGGCGCACATCTCATCGCCAAAGGATTCACCGGGGACGGCGATACGGATTTTTTCGGGACGAATAGAAAAGGTTTGCGATGAACCGGTGAGGCGTTCGGCAACCGTACCGCTGATGAGATTGGACGTACCGACGAAACCGGCGACGAAGCCGGTGATCGGGCGTTCGTAGACTTCGGCAGGCGTGCCGATTTGCTCGATCTTGCCGTGGTTGAATACGGCGAGGCGGTCACTCATGGTCAGAGCTTCTTCTTGATCGTGGGTGACGAAGATGAAGGTAATACCGACCTTTTGTTGAATGGCCTTGAGTTCGATCTGCATTTGCTGGCGCAGCTTTAAATCTAACGCGCCAAGGGGTTCGTCCAGCAGCAGCACACGGGGGTGGTTGACGAGCGCACGCGCAAGGGCGACACGCTGACGCTGACCACCGGAGAGCTGCGACGGCTTACGATTTTCGAGGCCGGGGAGGCGCACCATCTCTAACATTTCGGTGACACGGCGCTGAATCTCGGCCTTCGGGACTTTTTTAATCATCAGGCCGTAGGCGACGTTTTGCCCGACGGTCATATGCGGAAACAGCGCGTAATCCTGAAAGACCGTGTTCACATCACGCTCGAACGGGGGCACACCGGCCATCTCCTGCCCGTGCAGTAAAATGCTGCCGGAAGTCGGCTGCTCGAAACCGGCAATGAGGCGCAAACAGGTGGTCTTGCCCGACCCCGATGGGCCGAGCAAGGAGAAAAATTCACCATCGTAAATATCAAGGTTGAGGTGGTCAACCGCTTTGACATCGCCAAAGTGACGACAAACATCCATCATGCGGATGGCGACCGAGGGTGATTGTGCGCTCATGTTAGCCGTTCTTTATCATGACGTGCTTGGTAATCTTGTAATCCGACACCGCTTCTGCCGAGAGATCTTTGCCCACGCCGGACTGCTTGAAACCACCGTGGGGTGTTTCGGAGGCAAGAGGGATATGATCGTTGACCCACACGGTACCGAATTCCAGTTGGCTGGCGACACGCATAGCGCGGCCAACGTCGCGCGTCCAGACGGAAGCGGCGAGGCCGTAGTTGACATCGTTGCCGAGGGCAACGGCTTGGGCTTCGTCGTCAAAGGTACTGATAGTAATGACGGGACCAAAGACTTCGCTCTGGATAATCTCGGACTTCTGGTCGGCATCGGCAATCACGGTCGGCTCGAAGTAGTAACCTGCGCCAAAGTCTTTCGGCACACCACCACCTGTAAGCACCTTCGCGCCGTTGGCTTTGGCACGGTCAACAAAGCCCTGTACACGTTCGCGCTGGATGCCGGAGATCAGCGGCCCCATCTGAACACCGTCGTCATATGGGAGGCCGATCTTCACGGCACGCATGGCTTCGACAATCGCTTCGGTCGCCTGCCCCACTTTGCCTTTTTCGACGTACACGCGGGTGGCGGCGGTGCAATCCTGCCCTGTGTTGACGGTGCTGGTGAAGGCAGCCGCACCGGAGATGGCTTCAATATCGACATCATCAAACACGATGAAGGGTGCTTTTCCACCGAGTTCGAGGTGAACGCGCTTGAGGGTATCGGCAGCGGTTTTCATAATCTTCTTACCCGTGCCGACGGAACCGGTGAGGCTGACCATCCGCACATCGGGATGCTCGACAAGCGCCTGACCTGCATCGTTGCCACCGCTGATAATATTGACTACACCGTCAGGGATACCGGCTTCGGCAATCAGTTCGCCGAGCATGAGGGTGGTGAGCGGTGTGGTTGGCGCGGGCTTGAGGATGATGGTGCATCCGGCAGCGAGCGCGGGGCCAATCTTCCAAATCGCCATGAGCAGCGGGTAGTTCCACGGCGCAATCTGAGCGACAACCCCTGCTGGTTCGCGGCGGTAGATCGAGGTATAGCCCTTAGCATATTCGCCCGCCGAGTAACCGTGTGTGTCGCGGGCGGCGGCAGCGAAGAAGCGCAAATTGTCGACACCGAAAGGCAAGTCACCGCCGAGGCTGACGAGTTCATAGGGTTTGCCGGTGTTATCGGATTCGACACGCGCGAATTTTTCTTTGTTGGCTTCCAATAAATCTGCCAGTTTCCAGATGGCGACCGAGCGTTCGCCGGGAGTCAGGCGTGACCAGCGACCGTCGTAAAAGGCGGTGTGGGCGGCTTTGACGGCGGCATCCACATCAGCGCGGCTGGCATCAACGACCTCATCCAATTTGGCATTGGTCGCGGGGTTTTCAATCGACATTAATTGACCGCCCGTGGTATCCGCCCAACGACCGTCAATCCATAATTTATAAGCCATAGTAAACCTCATCCCTCATTGATTACGAAAGGACGCTGCGCCCGAACCGGAACACAAGCGTCCTTTAGCTAAAATACGTGGCCTAACCAGTAGGCAGTTTTATCCGTCTAACGTCCGCCGATGATAGCGATATACTGCGTCGCCCATTCCGAATACGGGAGGCAGACATCACCACGGTCGTCACCGCAAGCGGCGATGGGGGTCTTCCAGAAGTGAATCTTCTCGAAGTTTTCGAAGCCGTTGATGGCACAGCCTTCTTCGGTCAGGAGTTCGTTACCTTCGCAGGCGGCAGGGACTGACGGCACGGAGCCGAACCACGAGGCCAAGTCACCTTGCAGCTTGGGGTTCAGCGAGTGTTCCAGCCACTTGTAAGCGCAGTTCGGGTGCGGCGCATCGACGTGCATCATGGTCGAGTCAGCCCAACCGGTCGCGCCTTCTTCGGGGATGGTGCTGGCAATCGGCTGACCGTCGAACTGGAGGACGTTGACCTGATACGGCCACGAACCGGACGCGACCATGCCTTCGCTGGTGAAATCCGTCACCTGCGCGGTGACATCATGCCAGTAGCGGGCGACGAGTTCGCGCTGGGTGCGGAGGAGTTCCAGAACCGCGTCAAATTGGGCTTGATCGAGTTCGTAGGGGTCGGTGATGCCGAGTTCGGGATTCTTCGCCATCAGGTAGAGGGCGGCATCGGCGATGTAGATTGGGCCGTCGTAAGCCTGAACACGACCCTTATTGGATTCACCATCCGATAGGGTTTGTTCTTCAAAAACAACATTCCAGCTTGTAGGGGCTTCGGGGAAAATATCGGTGTTGTACATCAGGACGTTCGAACCCCATTGATAGGGTACGCCGTAATGTTCAGCCGTGCCGTCGCCGTCCTTGTCAACGGTGTGCCACGGGGCTTCTTTAAGGCGGTCGTCAACGGTTGACCAGCTTGGAATGAGGTCAATGTTGATCGGCTGCAAGCGGTCACCATACACCAAGCGGAGGCTGGCATCGCCGGAAGCGGTCACAAGGTCGAACACGCCTTCGTTCATGAGCGAAACCATTTCGTCGGAGGTCGCGGCAACTTTGACGTTGACCGTACAACCGGTTTCGGCTTCATAATCCGTTACCCAGTCGTAGTTCGGGTCAGTGTCGCCGCGTTCGATGTAGCCGGCCCACGCGATGATGTCGAGCGCACCTTCGCCATCGCCAACTTCTGTTTTCATACTTCCTTGAGCAACCGCTGCGTTGACACCGAGCAGCATGACGGCGCTGAGTGCTAGAACCAACACGATCAACTTACGCATCGTTTTCCCCTTTACTCAACTCAATAGAACTAAAAAAACCATCAACGCGGGATTATATCCAGTGTTCAATGTTCACTCAAGAAACTGTCAAGTCACCCACGTGACGGCAAAAACCCTAGCGGAATTGGTTGATTTCGTCCCGAAGCCGTTTGGCTGAACCGTTTGGATTGTCCGAGAAAATAATACTGCGTGAGGAATTAATGATGAGGCCACGTTTTTCCGCTGTGATGCCACCCTCAACAATTTTCTTTAACGTGCTGCCTTGCGTCGTCACCGATGGGACGAGGATGGTCATATCGCCGGTTAATTGGCGCACTTGCTGAACATCCGGCGGATAGGTCGCGCCAACCACCATCATGCAGTTGGCATTCCCATTCCAATCTGAACAGACTTGCTCCGCTACATGCTGCCACAAGGGACGGCCATCGACCACCATGTCTTGAAAGTCTTTGCTGCCGGGGGATGAGGTGCGGCAGATAATGATTGGTGTTTTATCGGCACGGTCAAGAAACGGCTGCACGGCTTGTTTGCCGAGGTAGGGATGAATCGTCACAGCGTCAAAGCCAAACCATTCGTATATCGCCTCGATATAGGCCATGTTGATCGTCCCCACATCCGCGCGTTTCGCATCGCAGATGGTGAGGATTTGCGGATGCCGTTCTTGAAGATAATCGAGAGTCATCTTGAGTTCGGCGATACCGCGATCTCCACGCGCTTCATAGTAGGCAATATTCGGTTTATAGGCGCTGACATAATGATGTGTTTCTTCGATCACCCAACGATTAAAGGCAAACTGTGGGAACGGGTCATCGCGGAATTGACGCGGGATGTACTTAATGTCGCTATCCAAGCCAATACACAACATGGAATTCGACTGGTCAACGCGCGTGTTGTACTTCTCGATGGGATTCATGAGCCGCCTATTTTGGTAATATGGGCGAAAAATTTGGCAGATCATAACAGAAAATTTCATTTCAAGCAGCAAATCGGAACCTACGCCATTTGAGGGACTTATCTCTACTCAGATGCAGCGGCGGATGTTAAGATACCCAAGACCACTCAACAGGACACAACCACAATGACGAATGCTTTTACCCACGAGAGTTTTCTCAGCCCGTTTACATGGCGTTATGGTTCGGATGCGATGCGTTCGATCTGGTCAGAATCGCATAAGCGGCGGTTGTGGCGGCAAATCTGGGTGGCGCTGGCAGAAGCCCAACAATCGGCTGGGTTGGTCAGTACCGAGCAAGTGAATGACTTGAAGGCTCATCAAACCGAAATTGACCTTGACCGCGCCCATGAAATCGAGTCCAAAATCCACCACGACTTGATGGCGGAAATCCGCACATACGCCGAACAAGCAACGGTCGGCGGCGGTATCATCCACCTCGGCGCGACGAGCATGGACATCGAGGACAACGCCGAAGCGCTGCGTCTACGCGAAAGCATAACGCTCATTATTGACTATACGCAACGCCTATTGACGCAGTTTGCGACTCTGATCGACCGCGAGGCCGAGCATGTGTGTATGGCATTCACGCATTTGCAGCCCGCCGAACCCACGACTGTTGGTTATCGGCTGGCGGGGTACGCACAAGATTTGCTAACGGACTATGCAGCCCTACAACACGCACTGGCGACTATTCGGGGTAAGGGATTCAAAGGCGCGGTCGGCACAAGTGCGTCCTACAGCGAACTGCTTTCCAGCACAGGGATGACACCCGCGCAGATGGAAGCCCAAATTATGGATAAGCTGGGGTTAGAGGCGTTCACAATCGCGACGCAAACCTACCCGCGCCGCCAAGATTGGGACGTGGTGAACGCGCTGGCGGGGTTAGGCATGACGATCTACCGCCTCGCTTTTGATATTCGCATTCTGCAATCGCCGCCGTTCGGTGAGTGGGCAGAACCGTTCGGCGCGTCGCAAG
>Ga0209460_1000205_pt1 | contig 75412 bp, 68 predicted proteins | sample EBPBio132013_DNA_FD_185868 | JGI IMG/M metagenome (GOLD analysis project Ga0209460, IMG submission 185868) | Wastewater treatment Type I Accumulibacter community from EBPR Bioreactor in Madison, WI, USA - Reactor 2_5/13/2013_ DNA (SPAdes)... | ecosystem: Engineered > Bioreactor > EBPR >... | reverse complement strand
TGGATTGCCATTCGCAGCGGTTTGGCGAACTCGCTCGTCATCGACAACGAAATCGCCGAATTTATCCTTGAGGCCGAACGCTAAACTTGGAGGCGAATGTAATTATGGAAGAACACGACCAGCAAATCCTCAGCGAATCCCGCGCCATCTGGGATGCGAACGCCGAGGCGTGGGATGCGCGTATCGGCTCCGGCGGCGGCTGGCAAACCACGCTCATCGCCCCCACCGTCGAGCGTATGTTAGGCATCCAAGCGGGTGAACGGGTGCTGGATGTCGCCTGTGGCAACGGTCAGTTCAGCCGCCGCTTACTGGAACTCGGCGCGTCGGTCATCGCCTCCGACTTCAGCCCCAAGCTGATCGAACTGGCGAAAGGCCGCACCACTGACCACGCCGACCGCATCACCTACCACGTTGCCGACGCGACCGACGAGGCGGCACTTTTGGCACTGGCGGGTGAAGGCGAGCGTTTTGACGCGGTGGTCTGCAACAACGCCATTATGGATATGCCGGCGATTGAGCCGTTGTTCCGCGCGGTCGCCAAACTGCTCAAGCCGGAAGGTCGCTTTGTGTTCACCGTCATGCACCCCTGCTTCAACGGCCTCGCGATAACCATGCAGCCCGAACTGCCGGATTACGCCTCCACCCCCACCTATTCCATCAAAGTCTCGCGCTACCTCTCCGCCGAGCGCACGATGGGCTTGGCGATCAGCAGCCAACCGCGTAAACAATTTTACTGGCATCGCCCCTTACACATCCTGCTCAACAGCGCCTTCGCCAGCGGCTTGGTGATGGATCGCATCGAAGAACCCTCCCTGAAAACCGATGCACCCGCCAAAAGCGCCTTCGATTGGGCGAACTACGACATGCCGCCGCTGCTGTTCGTGCGCCTCCGTCCGGCGCGACGGTAAAGCGCATCCCAAAGGTTTGAAAATCCGAACCATCGAAGTCGAATTTTTGTGCTATAATATCTCTGGTAGTGGTCATATGGTAAGTGATAAATCATTGCTCTAACACCAACAGAATCCATCGTGTAGGGACGAGATACATCTCGTCCGCGCCACCGTTTCACACATACCACTGACTTTGTAACCACCACCATATCTCTTGTATATCTCTGTGTCTTGGTGGTTAATCTGTCTCTGTCTTTTCTTGGCGTTCTGTGCGAAGCCTCCTGTGGATGGCGACTTGGCGGTTTAAATGAATAGCTTTGCACCTTTGCTTCCTTGCGCCTTTGCGTTTTGTTATTCTTTCTTTGTGCCTTTGTGGTAAAAATGTCTTGTCTGTATTTTGCACATTCGGCGAAAGACTCCCTCGCATCCGCCGAACGTCTGTCGGCGGCGGTTACACGGGAGCAATCCGCTGAATTTGCGTCATTTCAGCGGATACAGCCGAGCCAGCCGCCGCCACAAAATGTCACTTCAGCGGATACACGGGAGACTCCCGCCTGCCATTTCAGCGGGAAATATGCGAAATTTGCGAATGTTATGAGTGTATAGTATCTGCTTAGATAACCGCCGCTTGTAACGCCGCCACTGCCGCTTTTTCAAGGTCAGCAATCGTCAGGATGTGGTCACGCAGCGTTTCACGGAAAGCCGTATAGTCACCCGCGCTCAGGTTGAACTCGGTCGCGGCGGCTGCTTTCAACGCCTTCAGCCGCGCCACAATCGCCTTACGTTCCTCAAGCGTGGACATACCCTGCTTGATTAAACGCCTGTTTCGCTGTTTGAGTTCACGGGTTTCTTTCAACAATGGAATAGTATCCGGCAGCACCGCCTCCGCCAGCGCGTTCCACGCTTTTGCTGACTGCCGGAACTGCTCGCCCACGGCTTTAAGGGCAGGCTTCCCTAACAATAGTGCCGCTTCATCGAGGAAGTCCGCGTACATCCCGCGTTCGGCTCCGTCACTCCCGTTCCACCACGTAATCCAGTCGAACACCCCCGGCTGCCCGATGTCGCCCGCTATCCCGTTGTACAGGCGGCTGCCCGGTGTGAAGTACCGTTCCCAACTGTGTTTGTTGCGGGTGTTCACCAGCATATCCGCCCAGTGTTCCAGCGCTGCGAAGCCGAAGTTGGTACGCTTGCCTTTCGGTGGCGCATCCGTAAACAGGCTGATGCACTGCCAGATGCCCTTCAGCACCGCTGCTGGCAGCTTGTCCATATCCGGTGCGTCCAGCACGAGGATGCGCGATTTGTCATCCTTCACCCGCCCACGCGCCGTCATCAGTTCGTCCGTCGTAACCGTTCGCGGCTGCGGTGAACGGTCGGCGATATAAACCGTATCCCCCTCGACCCCGTAAACCACGATGGGAACGGTTCCCCACATCCGCTCGTCGGACGGCAGCAGGTTATACGGCAGGCTGAACGCATCCGCCCACACCACCGCCGGATGCCCACTTTCCAGCGTAGCGATCAGGTTCTCATACGCGATATTAGGTTTGGAGGTTTGCAGCACCTCACGCGGGAGCGCCAGCCGTTCAAACAGCGTCTCCAGCGGGTCGAAGGTGTTGCGGGTGAGCAGGGCGACGTGCGGCAGATACCCCTGATACTCGAACAGGAAATAGCCGACCGCGATCCCACCGCTGATCCCCATTAGCAGCGCTTCACTGAGGGGCTTTCCGGTGTGCGGCGCGGGCTGCCCACCGTAAGCCAGCACGTTATGGATCGCGCCGGTTTCCTGCTGCAAGCCGTCGAACTGGTGATAATTCTTGAGGATGGGCATTTTTGACCTCCACACTAACGAATATGACCTCATTGTAGGGGAGATTTGTAAGTATCTTCGAAAGGAGCGACATAGTTTGCACTTTTCAGATGCGGTGCTCATGAATTTGAACGTTCAGCCACGGCAGCTAGTAAATATGCAAACAATCCAGTAATCATTCCAGCAACACTATGGATTCGAGGAATAGTCTTTATACCAATTGGATCGGGGGCTGAGTTGCCAGCCACCATATCGCACGTTACAATTTCGTCCATTGTGTTAAGGGTTAATCCTCGCTCCCAAATAGTGCTGACCGTTCTTAAATAAAAAGAACTTCATTCCCAACGGTAACTCTAAGCCGGTGAAGGCAATCGCGTATGAACACATTTATCGTCCGCCGATTACTGCAAGCTATCCCAACGTTATTCGGCATCTCCTTGCTCTCGTTCATGCTCATGTTGGCAACCCCCGGTGATCCCATCACCACTATCACCTTCAACCCCAACTCGAACCCCGAAACCACCATGATCCTGCGCCGTCAGCTTGGCCTCGACCAGCCGCCGCTGGTGCAGTATCTCTACTGGTTAATCGGTAACGACTGGCGGAAGATCGACATCGACGGAGACGGCGAAGGCGATGTCATGGGGACGCGGCAGGGAGTCCTGCGCGGCGACTTCGGGCAGTCCATTGGCCTCAAGCGTCCGGTATTGAGCATCATCGTCGAACGCATTCCGGCGACGCTGCTGCTGGCGATACCGGCTGTCCTCATGGGTTATTTGGTTGGCATGATTATCGGTTTGCTGGCCGCTATCTGGCACAACAGTTGGTTCGACCAGCTTTCGCGGGTGCTGTCGGTTTTTGGCAGCGCCGTACCTGCCTTCTGGCTCGGCCTCATCTTGATTATCGTATTCAGCGTGAACCTCGGCTGGCTGCCGATGGGCGGAATGCGCGACATCACCAAGCCGGATGTTGGCTTTAACGTCGCCGAAAGTCTGCCGTATATGGTTATGCCTGTTCTCGTGCTGGCGCTGGGTATCATCGCGGTTGTCTCGCGCTACACGCGCATTCAAGTGCTGGAAGTGCTGGGGCAGGATTACGTTCGCACCGCTTATTCCAAGGGCTTGAGCAATTTCTACGTCAATGTCTACCATGTGGCGCGTAACGCTCTCATCCCCATCATCACCCTGCTGGGTGGTGCGATTGGCGCGTTGTTGGGCGGCGCAGTCATCATCGAACAGGTCTTCAGTTGGCCCGGTCTTGGGCGTTTGGTTATCGAGGCCGTTTCGCAGCGCGACTATCCCTTGATTATGGGCAGCGTGGTGATAAGCGGGTTTATGTATATCGTTGGCTTATTGTTCAGCGATATTTTGTACGGCTTAATCGACCCGCGCATCCGGCTTTCATAGGAGAGGCATCATGGCAGAGGGATTCGTGAATAACATCGGGGATACGACGCTTCCGGTTGCCCAAATTAATGAACTGCCCAAAACATCGCGTTCATTGTGGGGCGAAGCCTTCAAAAACCTCCGGCGCGACAAGCTGACCATGTTCGCGCTTTCGGTGCTGATCTTGCTGACGTTGGCCTGCGTTTTTGCGCCGCCCCTGCTCGAAAATGTGCTGGAGCTGAACGGCAACCGTACCGATGTCGTCAACCGCTACAAGCTGCCGGGGTATAAAAACAATATTCTCGGTACCGACCAGTTGGGGCGCGACCAGTTGGTGCGCTTGCTCTATGGCGGGCGTGTGTCGCTGGGTGTGGCCTACGGCGCGAGCATCATGTCGATCACCATCGGCCTGATTGTGGGCATGTTCGCCGGTTACTACGGCGGCATCGTCGATGATATTGTGAGCTGGTTCATCAGTACGCTTTCCTCCATACCGAGCATCTTTCTCTTAATACTCGTGTCGGTGGTCTTTGCCCCGACTGCCGAGGTGCTCATCATTTTACTTGGGTTACTCGGTTGGGTGGGTACGTGTCGCCTCGTACGCGGTGAGGTGCTCTCGCTCAAGGAACGCGAGTTCGTGGTCGCGGCACGGGCGCTCGGTGCGCCGCCGCTGCGTATCTTCGTCCAGCACTTGTTCCCGAATGTCGTCTCGCTGGTGATTATCTCGCTGACGATTGATGCCGGTACGCTCATTCTGATTGAATCCGGTCTCAGCTACTTGGGCTTGGGTGTGCGCCCGCCCACGCCGTCGTGGGGTAATATGCTGGCGGAGTCGCGCAAGTTCCTGACCACTGGCACGCACCTCATCATTTGGCCGGGTGTCATGATTATCATCGTCGTGCTGTGTTTCTTCCTCATCGGTGACGGCCTGCGGGATGCGGTTGACCCACGCAAGCATAAATAGCCTCTATACGTCTATCAAATCAAGATAACCGCCCGTATAATCCCCTCCCTGTTACCACGGCTATCAGCATAGTGAGCTTGCGAACGTGCTGATGTGGGCTAGGGTGGGGTCTCTTATCCTTTTAGTTGCCTGTCCTTTCCGCTACAATCATAAGATGAACGCTCTCAATTCCTACCTTTATAGGACAACCTTAGATGGCAGGTAAAGATCGGCACATTCTTGTGACCGGCGGTGGTACATTCCTCGGCGATAATATCGCGGCGGCGCTGCTCGCGGAAGGCGCACAAGTCACGTTACTCGTCCGCCCCGGCGCGGAGGATAAGCTCGGCCCGCTGGGGCAGCGCGTCCGTTGGATGGTGGCGGATGTCTGGAATCCGGCGAGTTTGCGCGGTCGGGCGCGGGGTCATGCCAGCGTCATCCATACCGTCGGCAGCATGGTTGCTGATCCGGCGCAGGGTTCCGATCACCACCGCCTGAACTTCCTCTCGGCGCGGAACGTTGCCAATATGTGCGTCAGCGATGGGGTGCCGCATATGGTACTGATGAGCAGCGTGCGTGCGCCGTGGGTCAACAGCAATTACCTGCGGGCCAAACGCGAAGCCGAGGCTTATATGGCGCGGGTCGGCTTATCCTCGACCGTCATCCGTGCGCCGGTCGCCTATATGCGTGGCGAACCCCGTCACCCTTTCTATGTGCTAATGACTATTCTCGGCAGCACACCCATATTGTCGTGGTTCTGGTTCGGGCGAGCCGCGCCCATGCCGGTTGATATGCTGGCGCGTGGTGTGGCACGGATTACCCTCGATAAAAACCGTACCAAGTCGATCTACTATGCCTCGGACTTACGCAAGCGCAATACCGCCCGCGAAGCCCGCCGTGCCGCGCCCGTCCTGCCGAACGAGAGCTTGCCCCAACAGCGGCAGGTACACCCCTTCGAGTTACTAGATGAAGATACGCCGTTTGGTTGGCTGCCGCCGGATAAACGCGAAGATAAATAGCCTTGTATACTTCGCTTACCTTTTCTCAACACTGCTCATTTTGTGGATGTTTTGAGGCTGCGCTTGACTGCCGCGATGTGTTTTCTCGTTCATTTTCGCTGGGACTATTTGACTGTCATATCATCAATCTGTAATCGTACGAAATAATAATTTCTTAATTGCCCTTACATAGCACAATCGTACCATTGAGTCGTCTTATTGCTTGATTTAAGGTTGCGCGTATCCATACGAGAGCTTGCCTCTGATTTCGATAGGGATATGTGCAATGCTTATGAACCGTAAAGCAGGGATCTTTGTCCTGCTGGCAATCGCCTTTTTCACACTCGCGCCCTACACGGGTTTAACATTAACACCGAATGAAACCGATGCCGCAGCAGGTAATGTTCTCTGGGGCGCTCATCTTTATGGTCTGCCGCCAGAAGCCGCTGCGTTCCAACCCGGCGGACGTATCAACCGCTTCATCAACAGCTACGCTAAGAAGAATATGTCGATTATCGCGTGGGGTGCGCCGTGGGAATATCCCGTTGGTACGGCACTCAAGTTTCAAACCGCGTATTTCGACAACGTGAGCCGCTACGGAGCGATCCCCATGTTGGATTGGGGCGCGTTTGCACCCGGTGGCCCGAACCAAACCAAGTATAAGCTGACCAACGTTTACAGTGGTTACTTCGATGCGTTTATCACCAATTGGGCAACCGCCGCGAAAGCATGGGGCAAACCCTTCTTTCTGCGCTTTAACTGGGAGATGAATGGAAATTGGCAGTTCCCGTGGAGTTCACAGCTAAACGGTAATACCCCCGCTGATTATGTCAAGGCGTGGCGGCATGTACGCGATATTTTTACCCGTGTGGGTGCGAATAACGTGACATGGGTGTGGTCGCCCAACATCAGCACATGGAATACGGTGCCACTTTCACAAGTTTACCCCGGTAATGCCTATGTCGATTGGGTCGCGCTGGATGGTTACAACTGGGCAGGCTACCAGAGTATGCCGTGGTTGAACTTTGGTCAGATTTATGCCGGTGATACGCGAGTCGTTTCCAATAGTAAGAACAGCCTCGCTGAAATCGCAGCGGTAGCACCCGGTAAGCCCTTAATGATCGCTGAATTTGCTTCGGTCGAGGCGGGTGATGGCGGTACAGCAAAAGCGAACTGGATAACAAATGCGCTGCTCGTTATCGGCAATAACCCGAATATTAAAGCGATTGTGTGGTTTAATCATACAGATGGTGGCATGACGTGGCCGATTGAAAGTTCAACGGCTTCCATGAACGCCTTCGCCACCGCCATTAGCAATCCACTGTTCTTAGGGAACGTCGTCGGTAATCTGCCACCCGGCAAGATACAGCCGCGACGCTAACAACAATCCTGATTGACAGAATGATGGGGTTTGCTTCGGCAGACCCTATTTTATTTACCCCTCTAATGCGTTACGGATTTGGCCGAACTGCGGCATGTGAGACATCTCGTGGCGGGTGAAATAGGTTGCTTGGGAGAGTACCGTTTGTGCGCCGAACTCATCATGCCAGCCCTTGCGCCACCAATCAGCAGCAGGCAGCGCCTTCAACCGTTCGACAAGCTGTTGGCGTAAGTCGATATAGCGCTCTAATACCTCACCTGTTGACAGCGCTTCCTGATCTTTTTGCGCCCATACCGCGCGGCTGGCAAGGTTCGGGTTATCCTCAGCCAACATCAGCTCGATACGCTCGGTAAGCAGTTCTTGAGCCATCAGGATATGGGCAAGCAGTTGGTGCATATTCCATTCGCCGTGAGCAGGCGCGACCAAAAGCTGCTCGGCAATTAAACCCTCTAGCTGATCTTTAATAAGCTGTGGATTGTGTTCCAGTGCTTTGAACACTTCTGCCAGAGTCATCGACTCGAAGTACCAAACGCCTTTAAATTCCCGCAGGGCAAGCCAATGGTCATGGTGCGGGGTAATTTCCGGCGGTTCGCCGATGAAAATATCGCCATTGGTGCGGCTGACGTACAGATTGGGGATGTCTGCAAAGGGGATTGTCCGGTCTTCGCGGACGGCTTGCCAACCTTTTTCGATTGCATTGATAATCGCGGGATCGGTTTCGTTGGCTTGAAGGGTTTGTACGATATCCCAGATAGCCGTATCCAACTCCGCTTGACGGGGAATACCGGCGGCGTTCGACACTTTAATTTCTCCTGAGTAGGCCAGCGCCCACATGACTTTAGCGAGGCCGTAATAGCCGCCAGCCTCTAACCCACGCGCGGCTTGGATGAATTTAAGATGTTCAGCAAAGGTGGTTGGGGCAGCCATGATTGCAAGTCCCTTCTGTCAGTGGGCGGTTGTGCTTAGATTAACGCATAGATACCTGATAAAGGCAAGCTGCTGCCCGATGCGCTAAGGCATATGCGGTCTCAGCTTCACCGACCTTATCTTTAGTTTCATCCCCAAATTTGCCAATTACTTGACGGGCTATTACATGCACTCTATAATCTTTACGATTGACTGCACACGTGTGCATAGACCTTTAAATATTTGATTTGTCCAAAAATAAATTGATGCAGCCCACTCTTCAAGCAAAAAATATCTCGAAACAGTTTCCCGGCACGCTCGCGCTGGATAATGCCCAACTTGAACTTTTAACGGGCGAGATTCATGCCGTGATGGGCGAAAACGGCGCTGGTAAAAGTACGCTGATGAAAATACTCTCTGGGGTCTACAGCGCGGACTCTGGCGAAATCTATCTGGATGGACGGTCGATTTCACCATCCAACCCGCGTGAAGCGTTGATGTTGGGGATTGGCATCGTTCACCAAGAACTCAGTGTTATCCCCACGCTGACGGTAGCGGAGAATATTTTTCCGGGACACCTCCCCACAAACTTCTTGGGTATGGTGAATTACCGGCAGCTTTTTCACGATACTCAGCACGTACTCGAAAAAATGCAGGTTCACGTCAATCCACGCGCCCTCGTCGAGACGTTATCGATTGCGAATCAACAGCTTGTTGAAATCACAAAAGCGTTGTCCTCGAACTGTAAAGTCCTCATCCTAGACGAACCCACCTCGGCGCTAACCGATAGTGAAGCCGACCGGCTGCTGGGTTTACTGCGACGGCTGGCTGATGAGGGGGTTAGCATTCTCTATATCAGCCATAAACTCAAAGAGATTTTTGCAATAGCGGATCGCGTAACTGTCCTCCGAGATGGTCGCTACATTGGTACTGAAAAAGTCAGCAACATCACACCGGATCATGTCATTCGCATGATGGTCGGGCGCGAATTGGGCATGATGTACCCGCCGAAGAGCCAAAAAACAGGTGCAGCCTTACTGAACGTACGGGATTTGCGGCTCCCCTATTCGGAGCGAGGCAACAGTTTCGAGTTGTATGAAGGAGAAGTACTCGCCTTCGCCGGTTTGATTGGCTCCGGGCGAAGTGAACTGGCGCGGGCGCTGTTTGGTGCCGATCCTAAAGCAGAAGGTGAGATCGTGCTTAACGGTACTCCCATCAATATTCAATCACCTAAAGACGCGATTGAACTAGGCATCGGGTACTTGCCAGAAGACCGTAAAGCGGCAGGTCTTTTTCTCGATATGAGCATCAAACTGAACGTCGAGGCGGCGGTCATTGAGGAAGTCAGCATGGGCGGTTTTGTCGCGCCGCCTAAAGAACGAACCCTCGCAGAACAGTATGTAAAACGCTTGAACATCAGTACCCCGTCTATCGAGCAGGAAGTACGGCGGTTGAGCGGCGGCAACCAACAAAAAGCCCTCGTTGCCAAATGGCTGTCTATTAAACCCAAGCTGCTGATTGTGGATGAACCCACACGCGGGATTGACGTGGGTGCGAAAAAGGAAATCCACTTCTTATTACGCGCATTAGCAGATAGCGGCGTTGGCATCATCATAATCTCATCCGAATTGCCGGAAGTGCTGGGGATGAGCGACCGCATTTTGGTCATGCATGAGGGTGTCATTGCGGCTGAGTTTTCTGCTGCCGATGCGACCGAAGAAAATATTATCCGTGCGGCTAGTGGTCAAAAAAGTGAGTAAAGACTCTATGGACGACGCAACTGCTTTGCATCAAGCATCCAATCGGGATGACACGATCAAAACACCGAACTTACTCACCCGTTTGTTGCAAGTGCGTGAGTTGGCGCTCATTCTGCTCATTATCGTTATTGGCGCTGCGCTCCATTTGATTACAGGTCGCTTTTTCACCACCCCGAATTTAAACGCCATTAGCCTCGGCTTTGCGACATCAGCAATTATCGTTTTTGGCATGACGGCAGCCCTTGTTTCCGGTGGGTTCGATCTATCAGTGGGTTCGGTATTTGCGATGGGCGGAGTCGCCGCAGCCGTTGCCCTCCGCGCCGATTTGCCCATTCCGCTAGCCATGCTGTGCGGGGTTGGCAGTGGCATTCTGGCTGGACTGATTAACGGTCTATTAATCACAAAAGTGCAGATCAACCCGTTCATTACGACCTTAGGCATGTTAGGCATCGCCCGTGGGGTGAGTCTCGCCATTACAGAAGGCAGCCCGCTCGCCCAACTGCCTACGGATTTCTTGATTTACGGGCAGGGGAAAATCCTCGGCATACCCAATCTGATCCTCATCGCCCTCATCACGATCTTGATCGGCGACATTCTCATGCGGCGTTCTTCGGCCTTTCGTCAAATCTATTACGTGGGCGGTAACGAAGAAGCCGCACGTCTATCTGGCATCAATGTTGACCGCGTGAAGCTGGGTGTATATGTCTTGTCCGCGATGTTAGCCGCCTTGGCCGGCGTGTTATCGGTTTCGCGCTTTACCGTTGCTGATCCCGGGGCAGGTTCCGGTGAAGAACTCCGCATCATCGCCGCATGCATCATTGGCGGGTGCAGCCTACGGGGTGGCAAAGGCACCGTCATCGGCGGCTTGCTCGGTTTAATTTTCGTGGGGTTCATCAATAACGGCATGATTCTGCTGCGTGTGCCGGTTTACTGGCAGCAGCTTGCGATGGGTGTTGTGCTGCTTCTGGCCGTAGGGTTCGATACCTTCAGCCAGCGTTGGCAAGGGCGTTCGAGGGGCAAGAAAACCGTCTAAAAGCCTCGATACGCACTTTTGAAAAACTTCAGTATTTTTATGTGAAAGGGTTAAAAGTGAATAGACGCGATTTTCTTAAAAAGTCCAGCTTCGTCGCCGCTGCCGGGGTGCTTGCCTCTCAGGGCATCATCTTGGGCCGCGCACAGGACAACCAGACCTATACGATGGTCTCATTTTTGTCGGGGATTGATTATTGGAAGGATGCCTTTCGTGGGATGCAAGATGCCGCCGCGTTTTTAGGCGTTGAAGCCACCTATACCGGTACTCCAGATTACGACCTCACTGCGGAAGTGCGTGTGCTTGAGGAAACGATTGCACAACAACCGGCAGGTATTCTGCTAACAGTCATGCAAGCCGATGGTCTGCAACCTACCATTGATTCGGCTATCGACGTGGGGATACCGCTGGTCACCTTTGATGCCGACTCGCCAATGAGTAAGCGTTATGCCTTCTTAGGCACGGGCAACTATTACGCGGGGAAAATAGCCGCACGCTACATCGGGCCGCTGGTTCAGGCGGGTAAAGCAGCCGTCATTACCGTTCCTTCGCAGAATAACCTCGGACAGCGTACTGCGGGTTTCATCGACACGCTTGCAGCCGAATTCCCTGATGTTGTCAGCGGTGACCAGTTTATTGTTGATAATCAGAACACATCCGAGGGTGCGGCAACGGGGTTGTCGGCACTCTTGCAAGCAGAACCGGACATCAAGGGTGTGTTCAGCACCAATGCTTCGGCAGCGGTCGGTTCGGCTCAAGCGCTGCGGGAAGCTGGTTTGAGCGATCAAGTTCATCATATCGGTTTTGACTATGACGAAGGTACACTCGATTTGATTGATCGCGGTGAACTCGGCGCGACTTTGGCACAGGGTACTTGGCAGATGGGTTTTTGGGGAATGCTCAACCTGTATATGGTGGCAAACTCGAAAATTCTATCCGTTTCGGACTGGAAAGCGGCGGGCATTTCACCCCTCCCACCCAATGTTGATACCGGTGTCGTCGTCATCAACAAAGACAACAGCAAATATTGGCGGGCTGCCCAATAAAAATCGACCATCATTAATCTGTTTGCTGAGTAGGCGGGATGTAGTCAGCATTCCGCCCCAGCCCTTTTGAATGCCGCTTGAATTACATCTCCTCCCATGTAAGAATCATTTGAATAGCGTAATGAAGATCATTGTGTAATGATTCCCTAAATCGTTCAGGCACAATTGTATGGCAAATCAAAAATCGCGCCCCAACTCGAACATGCCGACCATTCAAGATGTAGCAAGATTAGCAGGCGTTTCACACAGCACTGTTTCAAGAGTTTTAAATCAGAATTCAACAACCATTCCGATTAGTGAAATAACCCGTCAAAAGATTTTGGATGCGGTTCAAGAATTGGGCTACCAACCCAATATGATCGCACGCAGTTTGCGTACCCAGCGTAGCCAGATGATTGCTGTGATGATCGGTGACATTTCGAATGCGTTTTATCATCCGATTGTTCGTGCGGTACAAGATGTTTCGGATAAGCGTAACTATGACGTACTGATCTCCAACAGCGATCATATTTACGAGCATGAGCTGCGCTTTTTGAACACCGTTCTGCGCCGTCCGGTTGACGGTATTATCATGGCTCCCCACTGCCTAACAACCCATGACATTGATCAATTTGTCCAGCGCAGTCATGTCCCAATTGTTGCTTTAGGCGCACAGGTGAATCACCCTGATGTGGATGTCATCGGGGGAACCAGCGAGCCGGCAACTTATCAAATGATTAAATGGCTGATCGAGGAAAAAGGGCACCGGCGTATCGGCTTTATCAATACGTTACACGATATGCCGCCCGGTCCATCCCGGTTTCGAGGTTATCAACGGGCGATGGGCGAATTTAACCTCGCGATTGAACCGGGATTTGTTCAACAGGGCGAGTTCACGCTTGAAGGTGGGCGGCAAGCCATGCAAAACTTTGTCGTTCAAGAAAATCCACCAACCGCTATCTTTGCGGCGAATTCTTTAATGGCGATTGGTGCGATCTTGGCGGCACAGGCCAATGGCTACAAAGTGCCTGAAGATTTCAGTATCGTCGGCTACGATGATATTCCCGAAGCCACCATTATTTCACCCAGCCTCACCACGATTGGACGCGACCTGCCCAAAATCGGACGGCAGTTGATTAGCTTACTCTTTGAACGGATTGATGGGCAAGTGAGTGGGCCGGGACGATTTGTTGCGAGTGATTGGAATTTGATTGTCCGCGAGTCAACCTAATTAGGTTCGAACACCGCTAGGCAACAAAAAAGCGATCCCATCGAATCGCTTTTTGTTTATGTGACCCCAGTTGGAACCAAGTCGAACCTTCTTCTGAGGGAAAAACGGGTGCTTTTTTCCAGCAATTAGCGTTTCCCCAACGCGACTCACTGACATTCCTCTCGAAAAAAACCTAGTTTGAGCTTTACGGTGACTGGGGAGAGTCTGCCCTCCCCCAACCACCTTGAAGTACCGCAACGGAGGCACACGGCACTTCCAGTCATCAGTCTAGCATGGCTTAGAAGGGTCTGGTTTCTAAGGCGGTTCGGGTCGTTTTATTCGATTAACGGAGGAACTGAAAGATGACACGTGTTTTTGTCCTGACCAATCATAAAGGTGGAGTCGGCAAGTCGACGTCGGCCACTAACATCGCCTATGGGCTTGTCGGATTACTGCGACGATCCGGTGCAGTCAACTGTCGGGTGCTGCTGGTGGATACCGACAGCCAAGCTCATGCGTCGCTGGTGACGACTGGCCACAAAGACTATGGTGCAGACAACAGTTTGTACACGGTGCTAATGGCGGATCGCAAGGATGCGCCGAATGTACTGGCAAACTGCCTTGTCCAGAGTACATGGGATGCCGATCTGCACGTGCTGCCTGCATCGCCGATGCTGGAAGGCGCTGAACGCGAATTGATGGGTGTGGCCGGTGCGCCGTACCGGCTGACCGAGCCGCTCAGTCGAATCGCCAGCCATTATGCCGCCATCGTGATTGACACCCGACCGTCGTTCTCACTGATGACGGAGATGGGTTTGCTGGCAGCGACGGACGCGATTGTGCCGGTGGAACCGCGCTACTTGGAAACGGTCGGATTGTTGTCGGTGATCTCAAAGATCAATGACATTCGAGAAGGTTGGCGGCATCCGCATCTGCGTATCAACGGCATCCTTGTCACCAAGATGGATACCCGCGTCAAAGGACACAAGCAGCTACTTGATGAACTCAAATCACATAGTGTTCTCGGACAACTGGTGTGTGGCGTAATCCCTGCGAATGAAGCGGTTTCGTATTCCCACCATCACCATTTGAGTGTGTTCAACTACGATCCGAAAGCCTCGGCCAGCAAAGCCTATGCCCAGATGATCAGCAGGCTCGTGCGGCAGATCACAGAGCCGAAAGTGGCGGCCTCATGAACAGCAAACGACGGCAAGCAAATACCGGTTTACTGGACACGATCACGGCGGACATGCTGGGTGGAATGGATTTTGACGTTGGTATCGACAACAGCCTGCGGGTCGAGCGGATCTTGCTGGAGATGGTACGACCCGATCCAGTACAGCCACGACGAGTACTGCCTGAGCGGCTCTATCAAGCCTTCCACTCCAATCGGATGACCCCGACACAAGCGCTGCGCGAACTGATCCAGACAGCACAGCTCGCCGCGCGACAACATGGACGCCCATTTAGTAACGTGCTGGACTTGCTCGGCAATGCCGATGGTGAGAGTGAAGGTGATGGTCTAACTTTGTCACCCGAGGAGCAGCTTGTTCGTGATCTAGTCAATCTCGCGGTGACGATCCGTGATGATGGTCAGGTCAATCCACTGACGGTGGTGGATGCCACTCAAGGTGTGACGCGCCTGTACCGGATTGAGACGGGTGAGCGGCGGTACTGGGCGACATGGCTGCTGAGGGATTTCATCCCTGGCTATGAAAGTGACGGCATGATCCCCTGCATCATTATCTCCAGTAACCGAGCATCTGCTTTCCGGCAAGCCAAAGAGAATACTGCTCGTACTGGACTTTCGGCAATCGCGATGGCGCGGCAGGCGGCACTCCTGCTGCTCTATGTGCATGGTTGCGAAATCCCAAATGGAGCAGTCACTTATGACTTTTATCGGCAAGCACTCGAGCTTACTTTGAGAGGAAAACGCGAACACACAGGAGAAATCCTGTCAGCAATGGGTGGCATTGGGTCGGCCATGTTCAGTCGCCATAAATCCCTGCTTAGATTATGTGATGAAGCTATGGAGTTAGCTGATCGACACAATCTTGACGAGGGACGACTCCGTCATCTATTGGAATTATCTCCTGACGATCAAGTTGAAACGGTGCGACAAGTTATTCAATTAAATCTGTCTGCAAAGCAGATTATTGATCTTATAAATAACGCCCATTCCGATGGGGATAACTACTCTTCTGATTTGCCACGACAAGTTCGACAACTTGCAAGATTAATGCGGCCAACGAGTGATCTCAGTGGTTATAACCTTGCGCTAGCTCTTGTTGAACATGAAGGTGATCGTGCTGTAGCTCATGCACGTTTACAGCATCTGCGTAAATTACTCGATGAAGCAGAAGCATACCTAGACAGCCAATAAATGAAAAAATATTGACACGTGTCAACATTTTGAGGGGAACCCGTGAGAAATATTCGAGCGCCGCCTTAGAAAACAAAACCCACCGACGAAAATGTGCAGGTGGGTGACGGAGTAACTGATACATTGGCAGTGTGGTAACTCCAATGTAGCACAGTCCCCGCTCCCCTGCAACTGAATAACCCCCCTTCAGTCCTGTTTCTTGTACCTGACTTCTATTCAGCTTTGCTTGGAGGCACACATGAATGGCTACACTGCGGCTGGCACACTTGATCGCCAACCGGATCTACTCGCACGCCTGCACAACTTAGTTCGGCAGCTCAATCGTTCTGACATTCGAACCGTTTCATCACTCATTGCAAAAGTGCTGGGTGATCAAAACGCTGGCCAGATGGCCATTCGACTCTTACACTGGTTTCCAAAAGCCAAGAAGCTAGGCGGCTGGGTTTACAAGTCATGGCGGGACTGGAACGCGGAATGCAACTTATCACAAGCACAAGTGAAGCGGGTACACAATAAAGGCGTGCTTGCATCGATTGGCATCGAGCGGACAATCATGAAAGCCAACGGCACACCCACTGTCCACTACCGTTTGGATGAAAGTGTTCTCATCAAAAAGCTAGCTGCGTTCTTGGACGTGATGCACTTGCAAATACAAAACTGGATGTGTCCAGAATCAGCCAATGAGGATGGTCAAAATCGCCCATCAGATGAGGCTTCTTCTGACCAATCCAACAAGCTACATCAGACCGATGAACTAAGCGATAATGAACCAATGAATTCGGCTGAAACCGCCCAATCCATAACAGACTCTTACTCCCAAACAACCCAACAAGATAACCATCAGGATAAACAACACAACACTAATTCTGCTACTGTTGTGGATAATAATTTTCAAATCGAAGAAGAAATGTGTCAGTCACTCGGAAAGTTCGGCATCAGTTACTTGAGAGCAACAGCATTGATCCAAAAGCATGGACATAGGCGTATAGCCGAGGTCGTTAGGCATATCAACGAGCAAAATTGTACAAACCCAGCGGGCTATCTCATTCGTGCATTGGCAGAGAAATGGACATTCTGGTCAAAGTCTGAAAAAGATGATTATGCCTGCGGGAATGGCATGGCGTATATCACGGGGAAATATGCTGAGTTTATCCATCACTAAAATTATTAGATGATGCGCTAAAATTAACATTCAGCTTTAGTGATAGTCATAGTTTCTAAGTAGTATGTTAAGGATATTTGCTCAGGTCTCGAATTCAACACGATATGTTTAACCATACCAACAATTTAGGTATAATCGCAACCACAACCTTCATATTAACTTTGACAGCATCGCGCAACCGATGAGCGAAATGATGCAGTTGGGGATTATGCAGCTTGGCAGCCTACGCGAGAAAGTAAAGCCTTTTGCGCAAAGCGGCACTGCCATGTTTGGATACCCAACTGCGTGCGGTTTTGTTATTCAACATGTCTGCATCAGTTCAAAGAAGATGTAATTTTAGAAGATACACTGTTATCCAAAATGTAAAATAGAACCAAAGTCCTACATTTGCATGGAAAAAAGTTTTTGACTTCCACAGCCAATTTCTGGCATCTTCTGGCCTTACCACCATAAAAAAATAGTCCTTACAATGCGATCACATATCATAGATAAAGTTCTATAGAAAGAGGTAATCATGAGTAAAAGCAATGGGGAACTGTTAGCAGATAAAAAGATAAAAACCGCCGACACACTGGAACAAGCACATTTGCTAAAGCGTGGTTTAGCGCAAATGCTTAAGGGCGGCGTGATTATGGATGTTGTTACGCCAGAGCAAGCTAAAATTGCTGAAGACGCGGGGGCGTGTGCAGTTATGGCATTGGAGCGAGTGCCCGCTGACATTCGCGCTCAAGGAGGTGTCGCGCGAATGAGCGATCCCGATATGATTGAGAGCATTATGAGCGCCGTCTCAATTCCGGTGATGGCGAAGTGCCGCATCGGTCATATCGTCGAGGCACAAATTCTGGAAGCCTTAGGTATCGATTATATTGACGAAAGCGAAGTCTTGACTCCGGCTGATGAGGCCAACCACGTCAACAAGCATAAATTCAAAGTGCCCTTTGTATGCGGTTGCCGCAATCTAGGTGAGGCTCTCCGCCGCATTAGTGAAGGTGCTGCCATGATCCGAACCAAGGGCGAAGCGGGAACAGGCGATGTGGTCGAGGCGGTTCGTCATGCCCGCCAAGTACACTCTGAGATTCGCCGCTTGACCAGCATGGATGAAGATGAATTGTTCACATTTGCAAAAGAAATTGGTGCGCCTTATGCTTTGGTAGTCGAAACCGCTCAACTCGGTCGCTTACCCGTGGTGAATTTCGCGGCGGGTGGTGTCGCTACCCCAGCAGATGCGGCTTTAATGATGCAGCTAGGTGTAGATGGTGTGTTTGTGGGCAGTGGTATTTTCAAAAGTGGTGATCCAGCAAAACGTGCGGCAGCTATCGTACATGCTACTACCCACTTTAACGATCCGGCGCTATTGGTGGAAGCCAGTCGTAATCTGGGTGAGGCAATGGTGGGGATTAATGTGAGCAGTTTGCCGGACTCACAACGTATGGCAGGGCGTGGATGGTGAGACGAATCGGTGTACTGGCACTCCAAGGCGATTTCGCGGAGCATAAAAAGGCGATACAAGGGATTGGCGCAGAGGCCGTCGAAGTACGGCTTCCGCAGCATCTCAACGGTTTGGATGGGTTGATTATCCCCGGCGGGGAAAGTACAACACTTCGAAAATTAGCCGATATGTATAATTTGATGGAACCTTTGCGGATGTTCTCACAAAAATATCCAACTTGGGGAACCTGTGCTGGAGCAATCATGCTGGCAAAGGAAATTGTGGGTCAAGAAGCGCATCTGGGCGTAATGGATATTACAGTGCAGCGCAACGCCTTTGGACGGCAAATCAATAGCTTTATAACGACGCTAGATATTGAGGGTGACAGCTATGCTGCTGTATTCATCCGTGCGCCACTCATTGTATCCGTTAGAGCGGGAGTCGATATACTTGCCACGTTGGAGGATGGAGGCATTGTGGCAGCTCAACAAGGGCATTTGCTGGCGACCTCTTTCCACCCTGAACTGACCGACGATTTAGGTTTTCATCGTCGTTTTCTGAAAATGATCGAGCGCTATGATTACGCTCAACCGTGATGCGCCTGAAGCGCTGTATCACCAGCTTTTCAATCACTTTAGGGAGCAGATTCTAAGTGGAGCAATGAAAGCCGGAAAACGGCTTCCTGCGAGTCGTGCACTGGCAAATGAATTAGACATCAGCCGTACCAGTGTGGTGAATTCTTACAACGCTCTCGAAAGCGCGGGATTGATTGTCAGCCGTGAACGGCGAGGACTGTTTGTAGTTGATAAACTGCCGATCCTTTATGAAGAATGGATGTTAAGTGATGGTGACTTTATGCCATCTCCTGCGTCCAATCTATCGGATAATCAAGATTTTCCGTCGCTGATCAGTTTAAGTGTCGGTAGTTTACCTGTAGATTTCATGCCAGTTGAAGCTATGCGACGTGCATTAAATGCGGTTCTGGATCGTGATGCTGGGGCTGCACTTGGCTATGAACCAACTGAAGGTTATAAACCGTTGCGACGGGCAATTGCTGACCATCTTCATTCACGTGGTATGAATGTCAAGACAGATCAAGTGTTAGTTACCGGCGGTTGCCAGCAGGCCATTGATCTAGCTGTACAATCGCTGGTTCCCCCTAATGGTATTTTATTAACTACTGACCCAACCTATATTGGTTTGATTGAGATCGCTCGCACTCGTAATCTGGAATTAATCACCATTCCTTGGTCGGATCAAGGTATAGATTTGACCCGCCTTGAAGCAATTATTCGTGAACGACACCCTCATCTTTTCTACCTGATGACGACCTTTCTCAATCCAACAGGCGCAGTCTTATCCATGCAGCAGCGGCGGCAATTACTGGCCTTTGCAGCGACTTATCATCTGCCCATACTGGAAGATGGTGTTTACGATGGCTTTGATTATGAGGATGTGGGATTGCCATCGCTTCGGGCTTTAGACGAAACTGGAATGGTTTTATATGCCAGCGGTTTTTCAAAGACAGTGGTACCCGGTACGCGCATCGGCTATCTCATCACCAATTTACAGTTATATCCTCGCATAAGCCGAGTGAAACAAGCCGCTGATGTGTGTACACCGGGACTTAATCAGCGTGCTATGACCGAATTCCTCCGCAGCGGACAACTTAATGCCCATCTAGAAGTTGTTCGACACGCCTGTAAACATCGTCGCGATGCGTTACTAACGGCCCTCAAGCACTATGCTAGTGGCAAGTGGACATGGACAACGCCGCTGGGGGGTCTGTACATCTGGGTTGAAATTCCGTCCACCGGTCCAACTGCGCTTGATCTCTTGCGAAAAGCAACCGAATTAGGTGTAGATTTTGCAATTGGAGCAAGCTTTTCGCCAAACGCAAGTTGGCCGTATCACCTGCGACTAAACTTTAGTAGCTACACACCGCCGATTTTAGAAGAGGGCATACGCCGTTTATGGATGGCATGGTCGGATTGCTAGAGCTTTAGTTATTCTGCAACAGATGTTGATTGGTAGTTGCGACATAAACCGAAGGGTTTTTCTGGAATGCGCCTTGGCAAACCGGACAGCAAAAATAATAGTGTTGTCCTTGTAATTCCACACTACCATAGGCTTGCTGTGGTGCAATCAAAGCGCCACAAACGGGATCGCGCACGGTTTCAGTTGGTTGACTGGCGGAAGATAGCGGCAGCGTGACAAAAAGTTCCGTGCCGCGCTCAGGTTTGCTGGAAATCCGCACCGTGCCACCTAGGTGTTGAACACGCTCGTGAATACCGACCAACCCAAAATGACCTTGTTTCGCCATACAATCGACACAATCAGGAACCAGAAAACCAATGCCATCATCGCTTACAGTAAGGCGAATCTCGTCAGGCTGATACTCAGTAATGATCAAAATGTTTTTGGCATATCCATGGCGTTGAGCATTACGCAAGGCTTCCTGAGATGCCCGAAAGAGCGTAAGTTCTCGCTCCTCATCTAATCGACGTTCGTTTCCGATCACTTTGACAGAAACGCCTAAGTCCGGCTTATTCTCGGTAAGCATTTTAAGTGCAGGTATAAGGCCTAGTTCTTCTAATGCTGGTGGACGTAAATCCGCGATCAGGCGACGCAATCCCTCGATACTTTCCACCGCATGGGTTCGTGCCATTTTAAGCATAGTCGCCGCACGTTCAGGGTCTTTCTGAATCCAACCGGAGGCGAGATCGATACTCTGGGCGATTGCGACAAGCGCCTGCACTGTATCATCGTGGAGTTCGTGAGCAATACGGGCGCGCTCGGCTTCTTGACCATCAGTCAGTGCATAGCGATAATGTGTCTCATCTTCATGCGTCCGGCGGACGTGTCCCGCCATACTCGCCATTGTCCGTCTTAAAATGCCAATTTCTGGTATACCACCACAATGTTGATTAAACGCCGCCAGATTGCCTTGAGCAACATCTATCGTCTGTGAAGCCAAACGCTGTAAAGGATTTAGGACCCGATAAATGAGCCAAATATTGGTTACGAGCAGCAGAGTTAAAATTGTGATAAAAACGTGCAGCCAGTCGTTCAATTTTGTCCTCCCTCGCTTAAAGTGATCAGCCCTCGCGTCACCGCAGCAGTCACAGCCTCAGTACGTGTCGCTACATGCAGCTTTTGATAAATATTTTGGAGGTGTCCCTGCACAGTTCTATCGGAGATAAACAAGTCTTTAGCGATCTGTTTATTCGTCAAGCCGCGTGCCGCATGGCTGAGAATTTCGATCTCACGATCTGTCATTCCCTCAATCAGTGCCGAGTTACTTTGCCCATATTGAGCTGCTTTTGCCATGATCTCAGCATTGAATGCAGTTCGACCTACCGCCACATCTTGTAGCGCCCGAAATAACTCTGTAAATTCAGCAGTCTTCAAGACGAAACCGTCAGCGCCTGCATCGAGCAGCGCGTGAACGTAGGTTGGGTCATCATAGGCAGTAAGTACCAATACACGCACTTGATCGTTTTCATGGCGGATACGGCGCGTCGCCTCAACCCCAGTAAGTTCTGGCATATGGATGTCCATCACTACCACGTCAGGTCGTAATTCACGCGCCAGTTTAACGGCTTCAACGCCAGTTGTGGCCTCGCCGACAATTTCAATGCCCATACTTTCTAGATACATACGTGTACCTTGTCGAACAATTTTGTGGTCTTCTGCCAACATAACACGCATAGTTCCACTATTTCCCATGATAAGTCAGTTAATTTTCTTGAACTGGTATATGCCACAACCTGACTCGACCCCAGGTCCAATCTGTGACGTGTTTACTTGTAGATAATCCGTAAGTGCAGGAACAATGTGGTCATCCGGCATTACAAGATAGCCTGCGCCCTCCTGTCGAAATTGCTCAACATTGTCAGGAGTATACCAATCAGCAGGTAGACTCCAGCCATAGCGATGACTGTAAAAGAATATGTTTGGTTCTTGATAGTTATTTGGAGTGCCATTCTCATTAGCGACTGACTCAGTGCCTACTATGATGCGAGAATCTTCAGGTACAAGATAAGCAACCGATTTGGCGCATTCCGCAAGCGGTTGTGCTACGGGAACTAATAGTTCGCTCCGATAAATTTGAATCGAAATTACCACTACAAAAGCAAGCGTGGCAATGCCCAACAAAATATATGGTGAGCGGATAAGTGAGCGGATTGAGAGCTGGTGTTTAAGCTGCTTAAACAACCAATCTAATCCTATTCCTACACCTATTGCTGCATATGGCAATGCATAAATGTGATACTGAATTCCCCATTCCGCTTGTGCATAACGTGCCACAATCATGTAATAAATAGGAATTACAATGATCCCAAAAATCAGAAGCATTTGTTGCCGTTTACGAATTACTACTCCTAGACCAATCAAAAATGGTATGATTCCTGCCGCTCCAAATATCCACTTTAAATCGAGACGTGCAAGGTTTAGATAAAAGCCGGGGCTCAGCCAATAGCTAAAGTTTCCTAACTTGCTATCACCGCCTGAAATTACGCCAAAAGTATTCCCATATTCAAGATAAAGATTGCGGGCGTGCAAATACCACAGAATACCAGGAAGCAAAGTGCTGATAGCGAACAGCCATAAATCCCATCGCTTCAAGACTGCTAAACGATGGCGATTTAGGAGCAACAACAAAAAAATCAAACCTATGTGAATTGAAGTTGGTTTGACTAGAATCGCTAATGCCGTACTGGTAGCCGCCATCAGAAGTAACAATAAAGTTTCTTTTTCTAACCATCTGTCGAAAAAATAAAGCGCGGTGATATAGAAAAAGAAAACGGTTGCCTCTGGCATAAATGCTACACTGTAGCGGATAGACAATGGTGATATGACCAAGAAAAAAAGTGCCCATAGCCCAGCTTTTAATCCTGATAATCGACGAGCTAATAAATAAAAAAACGCAAAAGCACCAGTTGTGAACAAGAGTGACACTAATCGACCCAACCCAGCTTGTTCTCCAAACACTTTATACAATTTCGAAACAATAAACGGAAATAATTGAAATTCAGCTTCAACATAACCGGGACCTTTGCCGCCCCAGTCGATTTGTGGATATACAATATTGCCGCCGTCCATAAAATTATGTGCGATAGAAGCGGTATCGGCTTGTCGCCATGTATCGGTCACACTATAAGTAAGGGGCAAAAAGGTCAATGGAAGTCTGATGAGAATGCCAAACACAATAATTAATAGTACTGCGTAGCGCCGAAAAAACTGGGTAGTGGCTGTTGCCAGATTAGCAATATCACTTTTTAAACTATGATTTGTTTCAGTGACAATCGTTGCCATTTTAAAATGCCCCCTTGTACAAAATACTGTACGTAACCCCTAAAATAACACAGTACTATAACTATAAAACACCGCCAAATGGCGTATTCTCAACTTCCGGCAACATGGTAAAGTTGGCATATCAAATAGTTAAAGAGGAGAAAGCATTTTGGAAACCAAGACCTTCAAGGTTCCGAATATGACCTGCAACGGCTGTGTCAGCACCGTTAAAGGTGAGATTGAGCAAATCACAGGTGTTGCGTTTGTCGATGTGAACAAGCCCGCACAGCTTGTCACTGTAGAATGGAATACGCCAGCATCATGGGACTTGATTGAACAAGCACTGATCGGGATTGAGTACCCGCCTGTGCCAGCCGAATCATAAGGGACTGTTACAAAAGCCAATAGACACTCAAATAAAGGAAATCCCGCCTTCAAATGATAGACGGGATTTTTTTGCGTGAGTAAATAGCGGTTAATGACTACTAACAAAGTGTATTTGGCGACTCTATTCCCCAATAATGCTGTAAAGCTTGGCACTATATTGATAATTTTGCTTGAGCGTGGGTTGCACGAATACTAAAGGGCAGCATTATTATGGATCTCATCACTCCAGAACAAGCGAAGATGAGGATGTCAGTGCATGTGGGGTTATAGCACTAGAACATGTTCTTAAGGACATACGCTACCAACCGTTTTCCATCCTGAACTCACAAATGACTTGCATTTCATGGTTGTTTCATTGAAATCACATGAACTATCCCACACAGATTGTCACAGTAGAATGAAATGTGACTGTGTATCGCGGGATATGTTCGAACAGATGCTGATCAGCATGGAATATCCGCAGGTGACAGTAGGAATTTAGCGAAAATCGGTAATTTATGATTTATAGCGAGAGGCGAGTCAACTAAGCTCGCCCCTTATTAATTCATCAGGTGACGATCTAAGCAGCTTTTGCTTTGGTAGTTGTCGCCATCGAAAGTGCTTTATCAGGTGAAATCCCCTCCATATTTGGAAGGAGTAGACCACGCAAGCGGAGACTGTTGCTTACAACGAAGACAGAAGAAAAAGCCATAGCCGCAGCAGCTAACATCGGGACAAGTGCTCCCGCCATCGCTACCGGAATAAGGATGATGTTGTAGACGAACGCCCAGAACAGGTTCTGGTAGATTGTCCGCATTGTGGCCCGGCTGAGACTGACAGCCCGTGCAACACCACGCAGGTCGCCGCTTACCAGTGTGACATCAGAGGCTTCCATCGCAATATCTGTGCCTGTGCCAATAGCAATACCAACATCCGCTTGCGCCAATGCTGGAGCGTCGTTAATCCCATCACCGACCATTGCCGTGCGTTTGCCTTCTAACTGTAACTGTTTGACTGCCGCAACCTTTTGATCGGGCAACACATCAGCCAAGACACGCTCGATACCCACTTCACCGGCAATCGCCTGCGCGGTTCGCTCATTGTCACCTGTGACCATCACCACTTCAAGCCCCAAGGCTCGCAGTGAAGCAACCGCCTCACGTGACCCTTCTTTTACCGTATCCGCAATGCCAATGAGACCGCTCAGCACATCATCAATTAGCACTAATACCACCGTCCGCGCTTTGCTTTGGAGGGCTTCTATCTGGGATTGTATCGCATGTAATTCATAGCCCTGTTCACGTATAAAACGTGGACTGCCGACGAGTATGATCTTTCCATCGACCACCGCCCGAATGCCACGTCCTGACTCCGCTTCAAATGACTGCGGCTGAGTCAGTGATATACCGTGTTCCTGTGCAGCCTTCACCACAGCCTGACCCAGTGGATGCTCGCTGCCACGCTCAGCAACCGCCGCAAGCCGCAGTAGTTCAACCGTATCCAGATTCTTGAGCGGAACAATGTCGGTTACACTTGGTTCGCCGCGTGTGATTGTGCCTGTTTTATCTAGTGCGACCACCTGCACCCGCTTGGCATTCTCCAGCGCCTCACTGTTCTTAAACAGAACCCCCATTTCTGCGCCACGCCCGGTACCGACCATAATGGCGGTAGGAGTTGCTAGACCTAGAGCGCACGGGCAGGCGATCACCAGCACGGCGACTGCATTGACCATCGCGGCTGTGAATCCGACCTGACCGATAACCATCCAACCGAGGAAGGTCAGTGCGGCCAGTATAAGTACCACGGGTACAAATATGCCGGAAACTTGATCGGCAATACGCTGAATCGGTGCTTTCGAACCCTGAGCTTGTTCGACCAGTCGTACAATTTGTGCCAAAGCGGTCTGAGCGCCCACTTTTTGCGCCTCAATCACCAGCCGACCCTGTTTGTTGATCGTCGCGCCAATGACTTCGCTGCCCCTTTCTTTGTTGACTGGTAGACTTTCACCCGTCAGCATGGACTCATCTATCGCCGAACGCCCTTCAATCACAATCCCATCTACTGGGATACGTTCGCCGGGGCGCACGATGAGCAGATCGCCGGCCATTACATCATCTACTGCGACTTCAATTTCCTGACCATCGCGGAGCAGGGTCGCGACTTTGGGCGCAAGACCCATCAATTTCTTGATCGCCTCACTGGTGCGTCCTTTAGCACGGGCTTCCAGCAGTTTGCCAAGTGTAATCAGCGTTAAAATGACGGCTGCCGTCTCAAAGTAAACATGATTGCCCACTGAATTGGCAAAGCCAAACATAATACCCATCAACACGACGAGGCTGTAGATATACGCTGCCAATGACCCCATCGCAATCAGTGTGTCCATATTGGCAGAACTGTTGCGTGCCGCTTTATACGCGCCGACCATATACTGCCGTCCAACAATTACTTGAACAGGGGTTGCAAACAGAAAGAAGACAAACGGCCACCCTGCCCACAACAGCCAATTGAGTGCCGGTGTGGGGCCAGCCATGGCACCCGATTGGATCATCCCACTCATATCCATACCTGCAAAACTACTCATGTAGAGGTCACGTGCCATGCTGAGCAGGAATAACGGGATTGTGAACACAGCGCCGATTAGCACCATGCGACGCTGACGGTCAATTTCCTCCTGACGCGCAGTCCTTTCAGCATCTTCAGGCATTTCAGTGTTCGAGAGATCGATAACTCCGTATCCCGCCGACTCAACGGCTTTTACCAAATCGCCACGCCGTATTGCGCCCGGCAGATAGCTTACTGCGGCCTTCTCAGTTGCAAGATTAACATTCACCGACAAGATACCCGGCTGCTTCTGAATAGCACGTTCCACATTGCGAACGCAGCTTGCACAGGTCATGCCCGTAATCGGGAGTTCGATAGAACCGGTTGCCACGCCATACCCTGCACCATTCACCTGTTGAATTATGTGATTAATATTGACCTTACTGGGATCATATTGAACACTCGCCCGTTCTGTGGCAAGGTTGACAGAGGCTTCGTCAACACCTTCGGTTTTTTTCAGCGCACGCTCAACGTTACGAACACAACCTGCACAGGTCATGCCTGTAATCGGCAATTCAATCTGTTGGATATTTGTTTCTGCCATCTTATTCTCCCAATACTTTTATCTCACAGGGTAAGGATAAATCAGTGCGGACGTAAGGAGATGCGCCAAATGGCGTATAGTGAGGCGATTAGATGATTGCTCCAATGACCCATTTTCATCTGCACCCGCATTATCGGCTGCTGCCATCTGACGAAAATCCTAGCCTTTGAATATGCGGGAATTGGATGAGTTGTGCTGCCACTTGGATTTGAATGGAATTCGATCTGATTAGGTAAGCTGCCATTGGCACGGCAAGTCCAATCAGAATTACGACGACACCGACAATCTAAAGTAGGCGATAATTTAGCTGTCGGCACGTCATGAAGCATTCTTTTGAGAACTCGTAAAGAGTTGTCCGCAAAATTAAGACTTCTTAGCGTTATTTTGTATTTGTTGATGGATTAAAAGTATCGAGATTTGCAGTCATATACAATACGCGCCAAATGGCGTGTCAGATGTCTTTACTAATCTAGCCTCGCTTCGGTTTCTGCTCGACGTTCTGTCAGGAGTTGCTGACTATCGCGCTGGTCATCCGTCCACCAAAGTTTGATATATTCGATAACAGCAGTGATCTCTTCATCGGGCAATTTGCCTTCAAAACTTGGCATTGGGAAATGATCCAGTGGGTTTTGAATTCCGGCATTAACAACCTCCAATAAAAGTTGATCGGGATGCTGCCAAGTATGACCAGTGGCATTGTGAGGCGGAACTGTATTCATGCCTAAACTCAAGGTATTTCGTGTCGATGATGGTGGTTGTCCTTCACCACCGTAACCATGACAATGAGCGCATTGGCGCATATAAACCTGCTCACCTATTTGCAAACTTGGACTAGCAGCAATTTCAGCAATACGCTCTGGCGAGTCTGTTGGCTGGATCGATAAAGGTGCTGGTGTTGAATTCGAAGAACAAGCACTACCAAGCAACACAATAAAAGTAACAAATAGAACGACTTGTAAACGCATTTATTCTCCAAAAATAAAGGGGAGGGCGAAACAATAATGATTTCGCCCTGTTTGAAAATTAGGCTTTCGTCAAATCTAGGCCACGCATCAACTGTGCGTTGATCGAGACCACCACCGTGCTGACCGCCATAAACACCGCACCAATCGCTGGATCTAGTGTGATACCGACAGGAGCAAGAATACCCATTGCCAATGGAATGGCGACAACGTTATAGCCTGTTGCCCAAATCAAATTTTGGATCATCTTGCGGTAGGTTGCACGGCTGAGACGGATAATCTTCACGATGTCTAGTGGGTTCGAGCGCACCAGAATAATCCCGGCACTCTCAATCGCCACATCGGTTCCTGCGCCAATGGCAATTCCAACATCGGCAGTCACCAGCGCTGGAGCGTCGTTCACACCGTCACCAACCATCGCCACCTTATTTCCACCTTGCTGCAACTCCCGCACCTTATCGGCTTTATGTTCGGGAAGTACTTGGGCAAAGTAAGTGTCAATTTCCAGTTCCTTCGCAACGGCACCTGCTACTGCTTCACTGTCACCCGTAAGCATTGCTACTTTTAACCCTAAGTCATGCAACTGTTTGATCGCTTGCCTGCTTTCCTCGCGGATCACATCTGCAATAGCAAATAAGGCCACAATTTCAGTCTGATTTGCCAGATAAATGACTGCCTTACCCGAATTCTCAGCTTTTTGTTTAGCAACTTCCAGTACTGATGGCACCTTCAGCCCTTGCTGTTCAAGTAGGCGCGGCCCACCGATATAATACGTTGTACCGTTTACGCTTGCCTTTACGCCGCGCCCAGCAATGCTCTCAAAGTTGCTTACTGACACCGTGTCCACGTTTTCTGCTTGTACATACCGGCGGATAGCCTCAGCAACCATGTGTTCGCTATCTCCCTCAATCCCGGCGGCGATACCTAGAGCTTCCTCCCGGCCTAAACCATTCACGGCAAAGTCCACAACTCCCTGCTCACCCTTGGTTAACGTCCCAGTTTTGTCAAAGATGATGTAGTTGAGGTCTTTCGCAGATTCCAGCGCCATACGTTTACGCACTAACAAACCATTGCGGGCGGAAAGCGTAGTCGAAATCGCCACCACAAGCGGTACGGCTAGACCCAGCGCGTGAGGGCAGGCAATGACCAGTACGGTCACCGTATTACGCACCGCATCTGAGAGACTACCCGTGAACACTAACCAACCAATCATGGTCAAGATGCCAGCGATGATAGCGATGATGGTTAGGTAAAATGCTGCCCGCTGTGCTAATGTTTGGGCACGGGATTGGCTCTTCTGAGCATCTTCGACCAAGCGCATAATGCCCGCCAGCGCGGTGTTCGCGCCGACTTTCTGAATTTCGACACGCAGCGAACCAGAGGTGTTGACCGTGCCGCCAATGACTTGGTCGCCAGCACGCTTGTGAACTGGCATACTTTCGCCGGTAATCATGGCCTCATTAACGCTACTTTCACCTTCCGCCACGAGTCCATCTGATGGAACACTTGCTCCTGGACGAATAAGGACACGATCTCCCGCCTGTAACTGGCTTGCTTCAATCGTTTCTGTTTCACCTGATGGCAATAGGCGTTCGGCGGTGTCCGGGAGTAGTTTCGCTAGTTCCCGCAGCGCACCCTGCGCCTGCCCCACGCTACGAAGCTCAATCCAGTGTCCGAGTAGCATGACGGTGATTAGGGTCGCCAGTTCCCAGAAGAAGTCCATCATCACGCCCGGCTGCATCCCCATTTCGTCCATTGGAGGAAAGAAGAAAAGACCGAGGCTGTAAAGATAGGCAGTGGTAATCGCCAGTGAGATCAGGGTCATCATCCCTGGTTGACGTAAAGCAAGTTCCTGCCGTGCCATTCCTAAAAATGGTAGCCCGCCATAGAAAAAGATTATGCTGCCGAGAACAGGCGCGATGAATTCGCTGCCGAGAAAGGTTGGCATTGAGAAGCTAAACCAGTTCTGAATCATGGGTGAGTACAGCAGCACAATCAGGGTTAGTGGTAATGAGACAAAGAAGCGGTTCCGCATCATGTTCGTATGACCTTCGTGCATCACCCCATGCCCAGCATGAGCTTCATGAGAACCATGACTAACATGACTACCATGCATGTTGGCTGGCTCTAGCATTTCATTTGCCCGATAATCTTTGCTGTGGGCTACTTGATTCGTAGCGTCTTCAATTGGCGACTCATGTCCTATGTGATCAGCATGTTTCATTGTAGGTTGCACATCATGATCATCCTGATGTTGATGGTTGTGGTGATGATCGTCTCGATGGTCGGCAGTAGCTTTATTCGGTTCCAGTGGAGAAGTATTCATTTTACTCTCCCATCCTTTCATAAGCGTGTGTTTCTTATCTTGGATATTAACCCTCCAGAACGAGATTGATATGCGTCATTTAGCCTGTTTATGACACACAATGTAGGTCGTGCTAACCTCCAGCTTCGGTAGCCTGCTGTTGGCGAGTACGTTGTTCATCGTTCCACAAAGTCTTTATGTGAGCCAGCACTGCCATTATTTCATCTTCAGAGAGCTGATCGCCAAAAGCAGGCATAGGATAGAAATTTACAGGGTCGGTCAGGCTGATTCCCCCTTCACGAATATATCGAATGAGCATCTCATCTCCGTGATGCCAAGTATGCCCGATGCCATTGTGAGGTGGAGCACCGATACGTCCAGTACCATCTGGCTTATTGGGCGCATCAGGAAACTGACCTTCCCCATTTGCGCCATGACAGGAAGCGCAGGACTGAGCATAGATTTGCTGCCCTTGTGCCATTTGTTTGGTGTCATAAGTGACCCCCCTCACGATGATCTCCTCTGGCTGACTGCCACAACCGACCAATACCAACCCAAGCAATCCAAGTAACCCGATCCAACGCAATCTCATTATGTTATCGCTCCCGTCATGTCATTCATGCTGTCGTGATGCTATATGTGGTCTGCCGCTGTTGTTGAGTGAAATTCTATTTTTCATTCCATATCGTTTTGATATAGGCGATAATCAAAGAAATTTGCTCATCAGATAATTGATCGGCAAAAGCTGGCATCAGGTAGTAAATTTCAGGATAATGTAAGCTTACGCCGCTTTCGCGCACGTATCGGATCAGCCAATCGTCTGGATGATGTGATGTGTGACCGTTCCCGTTGTGGGGCGGCGCACCTAATCGTCCAGTTTGGTCTGGCAATAGCGGCAGATCAGGAAACTGACCTTCGCCATTCGCCCCGTGACACGATGCACAGTATTGTGAGTAGAGCTGTTGCCCCTGTGCGATTTGCTTGGTATCGAACGAGATACCACTTACACTCACTGATCCAGATTGACCAGCGCATCCGACCAACCCGAAGCCGAAAAGTACAATCAGCCCTAAAAAACCACTTTCATTCTATCGTCTCGGCATTCAATAGCTCTCGCCCGCTGTTCTGCCACGCATTCATTCCGCCCGGTACATCGTAAAGGTTGGTATAGCCGAGTTCGATCAACGCCCGACTTGCTTCTTCACTCATTCTTCCGCTGCGACAATATAGAATGATCGATGCATGTTTGTCTGGCAGTATGCTGCTGAGGGATGCAATATCGTTGTAGGCAATTCTCATATCGGTTTCTGCTACTTCGCCTTCATAGGGGATGTGCACATTGACAATCGTATACTCGTCAGCCTCGTCAGTAACGATGTTGGCAAAATCGTCAATGGTCAGCGTTTGATACATGCCAGTTGATGTAGTCATAACTGATCTGTCATCCACCATCTCAGAAACGGCTGTACTTGATGAACTGCAAGCTGTCATAGAAATTGCCAGCACCATCGTGATGAAAACTAATATCGTGTAGCGAAGATGTTGATTCACTAAATGTCACCCTTAAGCTAAAATGAACCTTTGTTATTGTTCTACCGCTCGCGCTACAAACTCAAATTCTAAGGTGACTGCCTCAGCAACCCCATGATAATCAAACATATTCTCGGAATCATTCAAAATACCAAATTCACTTCGGTTAACGATTGTATGCCCTAGACCCCGCAGTTCGCTCATACTTACGATGGTAAGTGATACATCGAAGGTCACAGACCGAGTAGTGCCGCGCAGTACGAGATCACCGGTTACCTGAAAGGTGAGTGTCTGACCGATCCCTACTTGACCAGATAATCCCGCTATCGAAGTCGGAGTAAAATCGGCGAATTCGTAAGCAGCTTGGGCTGAGAGCAAAACACAGCAGCGGATAGAGCGATCACGGTCAGCGCTATCTGTTTGTAATGTTCGCATATTAACTCGAATCACCCCAATGCGAGAATTTGAAGGTGTATTGAAATCAACAATGATGTCGCCCGCGACTTGATTAGTTCTTCCAATCGCTGTAGCAAGAGGCATGGTCTCACTAACCGAAAAACGCGCTTCGGATTCTTCAGAAACAATACGGAACAACTGTGGTTCTAATACAGTCAACGGAGACACTATCCCTGACTGAGAAGTTACAGTACTAGTTGAAGTTGCTGTAGACTGAATTGTCGCTCCAGTAGTCAGAGTTTGTTCTTGAATTGGTGAAACAGTACCGGATGTTGCTTGAGCTACTATAGGTGTACCGAACATTTCAAGCGATAGAGTGGGAGCGCTGATAGGTACACTTGGAGCGGCTGTTCCTCCAGTTATACTAATGAAGAGAAACACACCACTAATACCACCCATAACTGCCCCAATGCCCAGCATCCCCAAACCAAACAAAACAAGTTTCCAAGTATTATTTCGCATATGTACATTAGAAGGGTATCGAGAATATTCCACACCTGTTTACCTCGGTTTTAGATTTCCAATTCTTGATCTCAGGTTTTCAGGAAGGATAGCAAAAATTAGCTGGTGAGGTCATACGCCGTTTGGCGGGCTAAGCAAAGTAAAAGATAGGCTATTTGGCCTATACGCTGCTCAAATAGCCCATCTACCATGTCAATTTAGTGGACATCCCAGTTCAATGCTCGCTCCAACCATCTGTTGTAAGTTGCCATTTTCGCTTCAAGTGATGAATATCGAGTACTACGAGGTTTGTTACAAAATCTATGTCTATCTAGCGACTGGTGTTGATGGCGACACTACATTTCATAAATATATCCGCGCTCATGTATGTCATGGCAAACACATTCAGCAAGCTGATCTCCAATCTGAACAACGCTTACATAGCGGTGCTGATGACCTCTCCCATGTTGGTATTGGAAGTATTTCTCATGGGGTTTATGTATGAAAACAAGCGTGCAATTCGAATTATCACGGTAGAGCCTATTGTTGCATTTGCACTTTCTTTCTCATTAGGCAACGACTGCAATTCGAGACCGTGAACTCGTCCGTTCAATGATTCCCCATCACACTGGTGCAATTTTGATGTGTGAACAAACCTCACTTGACGATACTGAAATTATTGTGTTGTGCGAAACTCTCATTGATTCACAGGAAGCCGAGATCGCTCAGATGAAAGCGATCCTTGACCGACTTGAATAAGAGTTAGCATCGAGACCTTTGACGACGTACGATGGTGAAAATAACATACGCCATTTGGCGTGTTTTATGGCTCAAAAAACAGGCAATTTAGCGGGTTAAGCATATGCTCCTGTAGTTCTATAATCCAAATTGCGGACTGTGGAGCATCACTTACTCGGAGCTAATGCCATGTCACAACCCTCGCTTGAGAAATTAACAGGAAGAAACGGAAAAGGAGGATTGGTTCTTGCTCTGATTTTCGGTTTACTGATCATCTGGATAATTTATACTGCCTCGCAAAGTTCTGTCGTTAAGTCGAATCTTGGGTCAACATCTCGTATGGATCAAGATATGAACCAGATGTCCACGACGCAAATGCCTAACAGTATGCCTGGCATGAACCACTAATCGCAAGTTAAACGAAACATATGTACAGGAGATAATTGTGAAAAAGGTATGGATTGTACTTAGCCTTGTTGTGATGGCATTTTCAGCAATTGCTGCACCTGTGACGCTGGCAGATGCGCCGATAGAAGGCCGTGCTGGCCGTGCCGAAGCCCGTTTTCTTGAGGGCATGATTGACCATCACCAAATGGCACTGGATATGGCAAACGACTGTCTGATAAAGGCAACAACAGAAAGTGTCTCGACCACCTGTCAGAACATCATAGATGCTCAGACCGCCGAGATTACGCTGATGCAGGGCTGGCTACTAGAATGGTATAACGTTGATTATAGCCCCATGTCAATGATGGATATGAGCATGGGCGGCATGGAGCATAGTGGGATGGAAGGAATGCCTGCGACTGACCCGGCAATGATGATGGGTATGATGGCTGGACTCAATCGCTTGGAAGGCGTGGAATATGAGATTGCATGGACAGAGTCCATGATCGACCACCATGATGATGCAATTCATATGTCTGAACGTCTGCTTGAGCGCATCCTTGAAGGCGAAGGCCACGCTGAACTGCGTGAGCTAGCTGCTCAGATTATCACGGATCAAAGCGCTGAAATCGAAATGATGGAACAACTAATCTTGGATCTTACAGCCTAGATAAGCTGTATAGGCTGTAACAAGGAATTCGGTGAGCTAACATTGGGACGGGAAGCATTTCCGTCCCTATTTCAATTAGTTTCTGTAGATTAAAGCATGAGACATAAAATAAGTTGTGATAGGCGTAAAAACAACTAACAATCAATAGGCAAAAATTTGAGATTTTTTGTAAACCGAGCCAAAGGATGTCTTGATTGTCGCCCCTAAATATCATGTTCATAATAGTAGGTACTACGATTCTGGCGCGGTTGCTGCAGTCAAAATAACGATTAGGTTGAGGTAGTTATGTCCACTGTCAAAAATATGCAAATAAGTGAAGTCACCCAAACTAGCAGCCGTGATTGGCTATATATAGTTTCGATTGTACTGGTCATATTTGGAATTTTCTTCAGTGGTTACTTAAGTTACGTGAAGATAGCCAATGTGCAAACGGTATGCGTTCAGGGCAGCGCTTTTAACTGCGAGGTCGTTACCAACAGCATTTATTCGCGGCTGTTTAATATTCCAATTGCTTACTTAGGCTTGGCAACCAACTTGGTTATCCTGACACTGCTGCTCTTGCAAAAGCGGATTGGTATACTTCAGGAATACGGTGTACTGATCCAATTTGGCATCATCTTGTTCGCGTTTCTATTTTCGGTGTGGTTGGTTTATGTACAATTCTTCCGTCTGCAAGCGTTGTGCATCTGGTGTTTACTGCATGAACTGTACGTAACACTCCTCTTCATTACCTCTATTATTCGACTCAAGCGCAGCCTAAATTAGGTTCTGCTAACATTTCTAAGATAGGCTCAAAACTAACTGACGGTCAATTGGCGGAAATTGGGATTTTTGAGAATCAAGCCAAAGGTATGTTGGACAAATAAGTCTGTCGCCTATATTGTTGAAACCGTGAAATGGATCGCTCACAGGCGGACACAATGGTGCTTGGAGTCTACTAAATATAAGAAATGAAATCGGGTTTACAAACGCCTTTGATGCTGGTGTGTACACATGTTGGTTGGCTGCCGATATAGATATAGATAATAGGATGAGAACCATCGTCCCTGCACGGCAGGCACAAAAATTAATCATCTTACTGAAGAAATCTGGGCTGTGGTGCATACAGATATAAAAACAAAATTCAGATTACTGTTGATGGGTTGGACAATCAACTTCGGTTGTGCCTTGCAGTGGGATAACGAAATGACAGAATCCAGTAATTGTTTTAATCGACGATTTTGCTTTCGAACAACTGATTGTGGATCGTGGATTGGCTGATTGAAATGCTATATTACATTCTTATCCCCTAATTAGTGGTCTAAACCACAGTATGACCAAGATTACTGGTGGTATCCTAATCGACATTTGTTGGAAAATTTCATCAACAAAATCAAGCGGTTTAACGACATTTTTCTCGCTTTGATAAATTAGTTCAACGCTATTCTAGCTTCCTGCCTTTTAATTTGGTTTTGATTAAATGTCAACTTAATCTACTTAAGAGATACATTATCAACTCAAAATTTCCCTTCCTTAACTTAATGGTTATACCAAAATCTTTGGCAAATAGCGGATATAGAAAGATAAGTCGATGTTCACTATACGAGTGGTCTTAGCAGACGATCATGCAGTTGTTCGAAAAGGTATTCACGATTTCCTTTTGGAAGATAAAAGCATAGAAGTTATTGCACAGGCGGGGGATGGGCTGAAGGTAAAAGAACTAATCCTCGAACTATTGCCAGACGTTGCCATATTGGATGTGCGAATGCCCCATGCGACTGGGATTGAAGTTACGCGCTGGATACGAGAGCAAGCATTACCTGTGCATGTATTAATATTGACTGCGTATGATGATGACCCTTTTATCATGGCAGCCTTACAAGCAGGCGCAAATGGTTATGTCCTTAAAAACGCAGAGGCTGAAGAGATTACTGCTGCGGTACATGCAGTTTATCGCGGAGAACCTGCGCTCGCCCCTAATGTGGCACAAAAATTAATTGCACATATGGCGGGAAGCACTCATGAAACAGTTCAAACGACAGAGCCTATCACAGATCGCGAACGTGAAGTTCTTCAACTTGTCGCATCGGGGTTGACGAATCGGGGCATCGGGCTGAAGCTCTCTATCAGTGATCGTACAGTACAAGGACATCTTGCCAGCATTTACGCTAAGCTGGAGGTGAATAGTCGAACTGAAGCGGTCACTAAAGCCTTAAACATGGGGTTGATTCACCTGCCAGAGAAACAAGATTGAAATTGCCGACATTTTCATTCAACTTACATGGTTTACGCGCTCAGGTGTTGCTGTGGACGATTTTGCCGCTCACGATACTCCTGATTATTTTTGCGTTTAGTGGAGTCAGCAGCCACCAGAATTCAATGCGTGAGCTGGCTGTAGAGGAGAATTCGCGGCTAATTGGCGCACTTGCGCGACTGATTGCCTCGCAGAGAGAAAACTATGCTTGGCGGAATAATATTCCAGTTGAGCAAGTTCAGGCAAATGACTTGGACTTGAATACTCTGTTGGCGGTTGAACATCCGCACGCGGTTGGAACTGTTGCGCTGCTTGATTATGATGGAAATATACTTTTCAGTCGGGGAAATTTACCGCCTAATAACGCAATCATGGACTGGCTTGGCGTCGCCGAAGTATTGTCAGGGGAAAGTGACGTACTTTTTACTTCTGATACGATGCATGGTGATGTCATCGCTTATGCGCCTATACCAAACACACAATGGTCATTGATAATCCGTGAAGCTTGGCACTCTTTGACCGATCCACTCATTCGCATTGAACAGGTTATGCCTTTTGTTTTATTTACCGCGACTGCGATTTCTTTGCTCACATTATTTTTTGGGCTTCGCTATGTTGTACAACCTTTACAAGAATTGGGATCCCGAGCAAATCTAATTGGACAGGGACAGTTTGATGTAGCTACAAAACCTGTTGGTGGTGTTCGGGAAATTGAGGATTTGCGCGTTACCTTACATAATATGGCAGGACAGTTGCAAAGCTATCAAGCATCTCTGCATGATTATTTGAGGGCAATCACCCAGGCGCAAGAAGAAGAGCGGGCGCGGCTCGGACGTGAACTTCACGATGAGACCGTCCAGACGTTAATTGCATTGGGTCACAAAGCCCAGATGGTTCAACGCAATTTTGAACGTACTTCTCCTCAAACCGGCGAACACATCGGTGAATTACGGCAAATGATTGCTCAATCTATTGAGGAAGTCCGGCGTTTCAGTCGAGCGCTTCACCCGCATTATCTGGAGGAGCTGGGTTTGGTAATCGCCCTCGAAACACTGGCACGCGAAGTAGGTGCCCAGTTCTCAGTTTCGGGTTCACGTTGCACTGTTGATCCTGAAAAAGAATTAACGCTTTACCGCATCGGCCAAGAAGCCTTGAACAATGCGCATCGTCATGCACAAGCAGAAAACATCACCGTTGAACTTCAGTTTGATAAGAGGACAATTCGTTTACAGGTGTATGATAACGGGAAGGGATTTGAAGTTCCAGCTTATCTCACCGATTTAACTCGCACCGGACATTTTGGGTTAGTCGGGATGCGCGAACGATCTCAGCTTATAGGTGGAGAGTTAAAAATTGTCTCACTCAAGGGGAAAGGTACGACGATTACATTCTCGATTCCGAACATTCAGTAATTATTCTGGAGAGTTCTGAATAATGACTATCTGTTTTGCATTCAAGTAAATCTCGGCACCACTGTATTGATATAATGTAACACTCTTCACTGAGACCATAGTTATTATAGATGACATTTCGCTTTAGGTTTTGAAAAATCCAAAAATTCCTCTTGCTCACCCATAACATCATCCTCGTCGAAAAATGTGAATTAATCGTTCTTCCGTTTGGAGTGATTTTCTGACTTAAATTGCTGGAATATCAGTGTAAGCGTGAAAATCACTCCTATGAATAGACCGAGTAACATGATTAGTACCATTTCTGACATCATGAGTTGTCTACTTGCTTCTCAAGTAGGGAAGGGAAATTTCCCTTCCCTGCCATAGGCATCGAAAAAGCACTACTCTATCACGTTGATAACTAGTGCCAGCCCTCCCGGTTCTACACCATCGTTCGTAACATGGTGCAAAATGTGACAGTGGAACAACCAAGTTCCTGTTTCTGTCGCCACAAATTCGATGTCATAGCGTTCACCAGGAGCCATGCTGAGGGTATCGCGCGTCTGACGCGCCGTTTCGAGAACTGGATACCCGTCTATGGCGACCACATCAAATGGCATACCATGTAAGTGCATTGGATGAATGAACTGTCCGATTCCAATCAACCGAAGGCGAACAGTATGACCGCGCTGAACCGTAATTGTCTCCGTTGACGGAAAAGCATGTCCGTTAATTGTGAAGTAGTTTGGTTCAGCCCCGCTCATCGGCATGGCAGGATAAGTTTGCCCATTGGTCACACGCCACTCAGACAGCATCAGGGTCACATCGACATCTGGCGCGGGTTCGTTGCTCTGTACTGGATCAATGATAAAGGGCGCGTACAAACCAATCCCGACCTGAACATCACTATCGAAGTGGGAGTGGTACATAAATGTCCCTGTAGGACTTGCATTAAACTCGTAGATGTAGGTTTCACCGGGTTGGATCGCTTCTTGGGTTACACCCGGTACTCCATCCATTGCATTCGGGACAGTTATTCCGTGCCAGTGAATGGTGGTTGCCTCTGGCAGGTTATTGGTGAAGTTGATGCGAACACGATCTCCTTCGGTCACACGGATCATGGAACCCGGCACTGTACCGTTGTATGTCCACGCCGTCACCGCTACATCATCTAAAATGTTCCAAATTACCGGCTCTGCGGTGAGATCGAAGACCTTTACGCCATCTTCCAACCGATATTCAAGGGGTTGTCCTCCGACGCTCTCCGTCGCGGGTGGCACTCCCACACTGCTGATGGGTTCCATGGAATGACCGCCGCCCATGTTCATGCCCTCCATTGGGACAGGTGTCGCTGTGTCATCCATCATGTCCATGCCCGGCATCATCTCGCCTGACATCATCATGTCCATCATGCCTTGCATTTGTTCCATCTGGGTACGCATCTCTTCGGACATTTCCATGTCCATCATATCGCTCATCTGCTGCATCATCGACACCATATCCATGCCGCTCATTTGTCCCATATCCATCTCAGAATTGGCAGTGGTATTGGGCAGCGGAGTCGGTGTAGCTTCTGTCTCTGAATGGTGTGCTGTATGTTGGTCATCGTTGGCTTCGGAAGATTCGGTATGCGTTTCCAGCGCAATCCCAGTTGCTGGCGCAGGAGATGCTGGAAGCGGTGAGAAGCTAATCCCATTGGGACCTGAGCCGGTGGGAACATCAACAATAACTTGTTGGTTGACTAAATCGAGAACTGAGACCGTATTTCCATAGAGATTGGTGATATAGGCATACTGCCCAGAGGGTTCGGTGACCACTCCGTGCGCGCCGTTACCCGTTTCAATGGTGTTGACCACCGCAAATGAGGTGATATCTATCACAGATACAGTTGTGCTAGGACTGTCTTCCGTTCCTTGATTGGCAACAAGCAACGTACTGTTATCCGGTGTCACAAACACCTGAATAGGTCCAACGCCCACCTCGATAGTATCCACCAACGTTCGTGTTGCGACATCAACCTTGGCGACGGCATTTTCAGCGTTCAGCGAGACATAGACTACTGCACCATCGGGTGAAAATGCGACTTGTACCGGACGCTGCCCAACCTCAATATCGGCAACTGCGGTGTTAGTGGCGCTATCAATCACGCTCAGTGTGGTGCCATTGGTATTCGCTACGTAAATCCAGCGCCCGTCCGGGCTGGGACGCAAGCCGTGTGGATATTCTCCCACCGGTATCGTTGCCACAGTTGTTAGGGTAGCAGCATCTATTGCGGTAACGGTGTTGTCCTCGCTGTTCGTCACGTAGGCTGTACTGCCATCTGGAGTCAGGATGATATGGGCGGGATGTTCCCCTGTGGGAGATGTACCGATCAGTTCATAAGTCTGAGCATCGATCACCACAGCAGTAGAGTCGTGTCCACTGACTGCCCAAACGCTTGCACCGTCAGGAGAAACCTGAAGATTGTGCGGACCTTCAATACCGGTGAGGGTCGTAAGTACCTCGTTCGTGCTGGCATCAATGACAGTGATGCTGTTGCCGAATTCATCAGCAACCCAGACTGTCCCTTGAATTGGATTATCTTGAGCTGAAATAGAGCGAACACCAATTAAGGGAGACCCTCTGGAAGAAAAGTTGAAGACGACACTTAAGAACATTAATACATATACATGCCAACGGGGTCTTTGACTGTTAGTCACGGTTTTTAGCTCCTTATAGGCGTTTCACGGACGTAAATAGCACTATGCCCGTGATAATCATTAGTTTGGCTTACTTAAGGATAGGCTCGATTGATTGAGCTAAACATGCGCTCTTTGACGCCTGTGTAGTAGGCAATTTGGCGGGGTTTAAATTGGATCGACAAAGGGAGGATACCCTCCCCAGTCTATCATGGATTAGCGAACGGTTATGGTGACGAGTCCGGTATCACTTCCGCCTTTGCCATCACTCACGGTGTAGCTGAAGGTATCTGTCCCGACAAAGTTGGGATTTGGTGTATAGGTTCCACCCGATCCATCGGCAAGTGGAACCACATTACCCTGTTTCGGCAAAGTGCCGTTGGCGACACTCAACAGATCTCCATTAGGGTCACGATCATTCTGTAAAAGCTGCACAAAGGTAATCGTAATCGATGCCCCACGCTTTACACTAAAATCATCATCAACTGCCACGGGTGGTTGGTTAATAGGCGTTGTTCCCAGCCCGGCATTGGTCAGAATTTCCGTGTCGCTAAGCGGTGAGAGTCTGACTGGCAGCACCCGATTGAATTCTTCAATGAAGTGATTGGCTATCAGAGCTTCTAAGATGGTACCGCCGTGAATGTGATCGCCCAATAAACCATTGTGCGGTTCATCTCCGCTGGAGAACATTTGGATCGCCACGCCGCCAACCACGAGCTGGCCGTTGACCAAACGTCTCGCCAATTGAGTATAAACCGCTTGAGCATCAATGACGCGGATTCCTCGCGCTTGTGCCATCGCCACAAGTTCAGCATTAGCCGTTGAGATTGCATTGGTTACTCGCTGACGTTTAGTCGGATCACTAAAACGAGAATCGTTGAGCACCAACGGCGTGTCATTCCAGTTGGGGATGGTCATCAGGAATATTGGAACACGCCGAGCGCGCTGTACAGTTTCAGCGGCGGTTGTTACATTTGCAACCAATGTATTGATTTTCGCTGTCAGTGCCTTGCCGCTGATCGTTCCGTTATAGATAGGCTCGTAACCATCGGATCGATACGGTGCGAAATCATTGCTACCAATAGAGATCATCACGACATCAATCTGTCCCGCTGCGACCTGTGCGGCCAATCCCGAATGCTGCCCTTGTGTAATGAGGCTTGCTGCCGTCGCGCCGCTGCGCGCCCAGTTATAAGCGAAGCCGGTGCGACGCGGTTCTGGATAATTTCCCCAGTTGCCGACATTTACATCTCGGTTTTTAACTAGTTGTTCGACCCAGTTAAATGTTACCGAATGATATGCGCCACCACGATTGTCAGTACCTTGATACTCATCATCTCGACTGTCGCCCATAATTCCTAGACGAAGAGGCATTTGCGCGAATGTTTGTAGGGACGGCAACCCTGTTTGCAGGATAAGCCAGGCCGCAAAAACTAACCACACAGCAGTTCGTAGCGAAACTTTAGCAGAAGTGTGTTGTGAAACAGTATTAACCCAATTCAAATGAATCTCTCCTCGTGTTGTTTATCTAAAAATGGTGAATACAGCCTAATGGGACTGATTTCAATCAGTTTCAGATTAGCAAAGAGGCGAAGAGTAGCCTGTGAAAAATTACCGTGTTGAATAAGGAATTTTGACAAGGAGCTGGTCAATATTAAGGACGAGTTGATTGCTATATGTGAGGCATCGTTCTGAACTGGTTATTAAGCCAACTGACATGTTGAAGGCCAAGACTTCAGTGTGGTGGAGAGCATTATTTCTTAGGGGAAACACTTTTCTAGACCAACTGTATTGACGACATACAGATTAATCTGACGTAAGGTTCAATGAGCTTTCAAGCTGGGAAAAGCCCAAAGCGTAACACTCTTTAGTTTTTATGTTTTAACTTTCATAATCCTTTAAATGGCATACAGCGTTCCACAATCAAATTCGTCACTGTACCCTGTCGCTGTACTTGCCCCTCTGCTAGAAGCAGGGATGCGCTACGGATGATTCGTCGGAACTCAACATAAATTTTAGGCTTCACGATCAAGTTAATAAAACCATGCTCATCTTCCAATGTAATGAACCGATAACCTTTGGCAGTTGGTGGCGCTTGGTGAACCACAATCAATCCGGCTACGCAGACTTTGTTTCCAGTTGGATGCTGGTTGAACTGCAAGCTGCTCAGAATGCCGTGTTGATTTAGCTGAAGGCGATAAAAAACGATAGGGTGTGATCCAGTGGACAAGCCGGTTATGCCATATTCCATACTGGCTTTTTCGGCTTGAGACAACACTGGCAGGGCAATAGCTTCGGATGCTGAAATAAGATTGAGCATCTTGACATCATTCTGAAAGGTTGCTAGCTGCCAGATGAGGTTCCGGCGTGGCTGTTGCCATATATCCATAGCACCCGCAGCAATCAAGTTCTCCATCAAGTTTCGGGACAGCATCACCCGCTGCCGAAAGTCTTTGAGATGTTCAAATGGCGCACCTCCACGCGCTTCAACAAGTTTTTTTCCGGTTTCTTCACCAAAGCCATTGATATAATTGAAGCCTAAACGAATGCCTTTATCCTCCAAAATGCAGCCGTATTGGCTGCGGTTGACATCGACCGGATAAATCGGAATAGAGTGGCGTTGAGCATCGTTGATCAAAATAGCAGGTGACCAAAAACCCATCGGCTGATTGTTGAGGAGTGCTGTGTAGAAAGCGGCTGGATGATAGCACTTGAGCCATGCTGAATGATAAACGAGTACCGCAAATGAAGCTGCATGAGATTTTGGGAAACTATAACCTCCAAACGCTCGCAATCGATTGAAAATAGTCTCTGCCACGTCAGTTTCAACACCTTTGGCGGCTGCACCTGCGATGAAGTCATTGTAAAACTTATCTATTGCGGCACCGGTATTCTTCGCTCCTAATGCCCGTCGCAGCAGTTCTCCCTGACCAGCAGTAAAGCCGGCAATAGACTGCGCGACTTTGAGACATTGTTCTTGAAACAAGATGACCCCAAGTGTTTCTTTGAGGGCATCTTCTAACAGTGGATGCAAGTAATTGATCGCTTCTTCGCCATCACGACGCCGCAGATAGGGGTGTACCATATCTCCCTGTACCGGGCCGGGGCGGATGAGCGAGATACAGATAATTAAATCGGCGAAGCTGCGCGGATTCAGTCGTGGCAAAACCTGTGCTTGCGCCCTCGATTCTACCTGAAAGACCCCAACCGTATCAGCAGTACAAATCATATTGTAGACGGCTGGATCATCAAATGTTAACTGCGATAAGTCAGGAACTCGCTCGCTGTTTTCCGAAATAAGACTTACCGCTTCTGCTATCGCTGACAACATTCGCAGCCCCAGAATGTCGATCTTAACCATGCCGATGTCTTCCAACGCTTCTTTGTCCCACTGCGTCACGTGACGGTCGGTCATGGTCGCTGGCTCAGTGGGTACGCGATGTGCTAGTGGCATTTCCGTGATAACCATGCCTCCATTGTGGATACCAAGATGTCGTGGGAACCCATCCAACTGTTCGGCAAGCTGTACGATTTGCTGCCATGTTTGCATTTCAATCTGACCGCCTAGCGCATCCTTCAGGCTGGTTGAGTCATGTAAATTTCGAGACTGATGTACATCAAGCGAAGTAGTAACATGCTCCAGCACATCCAGCGGTAGACCCAATGACCTACCTACATCACGGATAGCACTGCGAGCGCGAAAAGTCACGAAGGTGGAAGCCATCGCTGCATGTTCAAGTCCATAACGCTGATAAACATATTGAATAACTTCCTCGCGTCGAGCAGCGTCGAAATCAATATCAATGTCGGGTACAACTTGTCGCTCACTGGATAAAAACCGCTCAAATACCAGATCGTGCGACAGCGGGTTGATTGGCGAGATATCGAGAAGATATGCCACCAATGAATTAGCAGCCGAACCTCGCCCCTGACACAAGATGCCTTGTTCACGGGCATAACGCACAATGTCCCATACGATCAGAAAGTAATTGGACAAGCCGCTGTTATGAATGACCCTCAGTTCATAGTCAATCTGCTCATACGTATGGATAGCGAACCCCAACTGCATTGCGCGTTTTATGCACAACTGGTGCAGATAAGTATCAGCAGTTAGGCTACATGGTGTCGGGAAGCGAGGCAGTTCTTGCAGGCCATATTGCAGTTCAAATGTACATTGTTCCGCGATGCGGAGCGTATTGGTTACAGCTTGTGGATAGGCTGCAAATAGGGCTTCAATTTCGTTTCCTGATTTTAAGTAGTACTCGGAATTAGGACGGAGTTTGTTTGACTCATCTAATGTCGTGTTATCACGAATACACACCAACACATCTTGCAGCAGATGACCGTCTGGCGCAGCATAGTGAACGTTGTTCGTGGCAGCGACACCCATCCCGATGTGGGTAGCTAGTGCTGCTAAATGTGCTACCAGTCGATTATCATCCGGGAGACGGTGATGTTGAAGTTCAACCCAAAAATTAGTAGTACCAAACAAACGGAGTAAATCATTAGCTGCGGAGAGCGCAGCGGCCTTATCCCGCTTCAGCAGTGCGCGGGCGATACGCCCCTGTCGGCAGCCGGAGAGCGCAATTAAGCCCCCGGTATGTCCTTCCAAAGCGCCTACTGATAACACAGCTTCACCTTTGGGTGCATTGTGACGGGCAGCCGTAATCAATGCACACAGGTTTTGCCATCCCTGTTCATCCTTGACCAGCAGCGTCAAATGGCTGTAGTCGTCCAGAGTCAGTTCCGCTCCCAGAATGGGTCGGATACCGGCTTTATGTGCCGCCTGAACGAAACGGGGCGCACCGTAGACTGCATCATGATCGGTCAATGCTAACAAACTCATACCGAGTGTTTGGGCGCGATTGACCAGCTCATCCGGTGATGATGCGCCATCGAGCAAGCTGAAATATGAATGGGCGTGGAGTTCAACGTAACATGAAGGGTTAGTCATAGATTGTTTGCAAATACCAACTATCCGTCAGGAGATCATGATAGATGACCACCAGCAGTCCTGTGGTGGTATGCAGCTTGAAGTAATCCCGCCAAATCCGCAGTCGCCACCAGCCAAAATCTACGCGCCATGTGTTGGTCACGCCCTTTACCGGATGTACGCGCCGTTGCCAGCGGAAATGCTTGGGCAGCGCACCATTCTGCAAGGCCACATCAATCAGGACACCGCCACCGAAAAGCCGTGTCATGCTGCCGCCACCGGTTCCAGATGAAAATGGAATTCGGGTAGTCGTGCTGCATGGGCATGAACTTCAACTTGATAGAAACAATCCACACCATAACGTTCAGACAATCCCAGCATGATCGTATGGAGTGCTTCAACTTGAGGTTGATCAAAAAGCGAGAGTTGTCGTGGCACAAGGGGAGCGATTTGGTTCAGGCGTAACCCAACTTCAATGATGCCACAATGCGGCCTCAGCCGTTCGGATACCTGCTGCACAAATCGGTAGAGGCTGCTGCTCGTACTCAAGGGTTCACGCGATACCCCGCTCGCTTCCAGTTCGGTATGATCGTCGAGATGCAGAGTCAGCAGAACTTCACGGCAGGCCATTTGCTGGTCGGCAAGTTGGAGCATGAGTTCAGCCGATAGACTTGCAAATACAGACTCCACTACGAACCGATCTTCTACAGCAGCATCGAATTGGCAAGTAGCAGTTTGTGTAATCGGAGGGATATATTTCGCTACTCTGCGTGTATCCTCACCGCACGATAAAAGATGTATCCGTTTACCGAGCGTCCCAAATTGTTCAATCAACGCTGCTCGTGGCAACCCCGCAAGCTGTCCCATCTGGCGCAGCCCCAATAAATCCAACCGTCGCGCCGTCTCTGCATCCAGTGGCAAATAGGTGACAGGGCAGCCAACCAGATACGCTGCTTCCTCGCCCTTACGAACCAGTTGTGTGCTACCCGTTTGCATACGTTTGGCAACGACAGAAGCTACAAATTTATTGGAAGCCAATCCAATGGATGCTTGAAACCCTTTTTCAGCCAAGCGCTGAATGATTTGTCTGGCAATCTGCTGACCATCGTATGGGGTTAACTTGCCGATGTCAGTATACACAGTTGCCGACTGTGCCGCATGACGTTCGGCCTCGACCCACTGGCTGTACTCGCTCAGAGTCTCCAACACACCTTCAACCGCGCGTCGTGTTTGACCGGGTGATGCCAACAGCACCTCGGCTTCAGGGCAAAGTGCGCGGGCGTGGCTAAGAGCCAGTCCCGGCTTCACGCCCATATCTGAAGCTGTCTCACAGGCAGCATACACCTTGCCCCGTCCACCTTTATAGCGTGCCATAATCATGGGTTTAGAATCCTGCGCCGACCGCATTACATGGGCGGCGAAGTAGGGAATAGAGATACAGGCGATCATGGTATCTCTCCCTCAAACCCGTTATCAAAGTCGATGTCGATCAGCACTTGCTGACCGGATGAAGGATGTCGTCCCAGAACCGTTATACACGTTTGGTAGCCACGAATATCCTGATAGCGCGTCAGCCATTCCTTGCGCTCGATATACAAGCGTATGGCTGCGGGTGTACCATTTAGAACTCCCTGCGGTTTCGCCCCGTCCACCAACGCGACCAGCAGCACCACTACGCAGCCCGAACGGGCTAAGACTCCGGCCAAACGTCGCAGACGGTGAAGATGGGGGAGTGTTTGACCCAGATCAAGCACGATTACACTCACATGGCCTTCCTGCAACAAATCACGGACGATATCAAGGGCTTGCACTTCAGTCTCCGGTCGGGCTAAAAACAGACGGCGCAGATCTATCCCACACCCGACTGCGTAATCTGGGCTGAAAGTTGAGTCTAGATCAACATAAATGGCATACTGACCTTGCTGTTGGGCAGCCGCCATAATGCGATAGGCCAATGTTGTCATACCTGACGTTGGTCTACCGAGTAATTCCGTTGTCTGACCGTGCGGGATGCCCCCAATTAGCGCATCGAGATGTGCAAACCCCGTTGAGATGTACTGTTGCGTTTGCTGAATACTGCCTTGACGAATAGCATTCGCCCCCCATTTTTTCTGTATCGTAGCAATAACCGCGTGCAGGTTGTGTTGCGTTGTGGTATTCAAAGAAACCTCTGTAATACTGTCCGTAAGTAAGTGTTTGTTTTTTGTTATGCGAAAGGCAGTCTAGCACAGAAGTTCGCCAATAGGGTGACATTATGTTTTAGAAATGGTATGAAGTTGGTTTGAATTTGGATAGAACTTTTGTTTTTAAGGAGGATGATGAGAAGTCGATGCTACAAGGCTGGATCAACCATGGGTGCTATCAGCATACATGGGCTTACACTTCATACTTTTGACAAACACTCGATCAAGCTGCATCATACTGATCATCAAAGAAAGAGTCGGCTTGTAGGGTTTTGTTTTCGCCACTGCTATAATCGTCCACAGTCATAGAATGCTTATAGTCACTCTATCACCCCATTCAAATAGATTATCCAAAATGTCAAAAGCTTTGCACTTGGCACCACCCTCGGCTGTTGGCTTAAGCTTGATTCGCTATTGTTCCAGCCATTCTCCCCACAGATACCGGTGCGCTTCTTGACCAGCTTGTACTGCCCACTCCCATTCAATTGGCACAGTTCAGTCGATTTTGATATCTCTCCGTTATTCCAAATCCCTAACTGAAAATACATCCTTCAATGAACTAGGCTCAAGAAATATTAGGAAGAAGCGAGGAAGACAAAAAATCTACTAACAGATACCAAAATACAATTACCCAAAATACCCACGCAAATAAGGCGGGGATAATGAGCAAAACTATCCCTAAAGCCAGTGTGATCGCCGTAAAAACTATGATTAAGATGCTGTTGACGACCAGAAAGCGTGTAAGTTTAGGTTTCTGTCGCAATAACTTGACAGTACCGGCAATATCGAATAATCCTTTATTTTCAATAGCGTAACGTACTCCACTTACATGAAGAACTATAAATATCAGAAAAACAAGGAAGCCCAGTAATGTGGACAAAATAATGCCCACAGCATTTAATTGGAGCGGTGCGCCGGGAGAAAATTGAACACTGCTGATACTTGCCGCCATAGAGACAATTACGAGCAGCGGTACAAGACCCACCACACCCATAATTATATTCTTCACCCATTTATTTTGTGTGCGCAAGCGTCCGGCTAGAGCAGAAATACTCAGGGTTAGCCCAATCGGGATTACCACACGAATAAGTGCCGCCGCGCTGCCGGTCGGGTTGCCTTGATCGGTACCAGCGATGAGAATGGTGGGTATAAGCGCCAACAGTGGAACCAGATACAACAACCCTGTTAGAACAAACAGCCCCCCATCGCGGAAGGCTTTTATGGGACGAAGACGCGGCAAGTCATTTTGGCCCGTGTAGACCGTTCGAGCCACTTCCATGCCATAACCGATTAAAATCATCTGACCGACAACCGGAATGAATTGCAGCAATGCTAAGGGGAGGATTCGTTTAAACCATCCCGTTTGACCCAGTGGGTAGCGGAGCGCCTGTATAAAACTTACCATAGTGGGTGTCAATCTCCTGAGATTGAAATAGTCGTGGCGGTAGAAGGTTGGGCTACCCCTAAGGATTGACCGAATTGTCTAATGAGTGAAACAGCCTTGCCGACGCCATTTTCAGCCCGAATAGCTTGCCCTAAGTCAGCGGCTCTTTGCCTCATACTGGTATCAGAAATAGCCTCGTTGATGGCGGCGGTTAACTTCTCAAGCGTGAGCTTCTTGTGAGGAATCGGTTTTGTGCCAACGCCTAAATCAGCAACGCGTTTCCCCCAGTAGGGTTGATCGCCCATAAATGGGATAATGATGGATGGAATGCCAGCACCCAATCCAGCGGATGTCGTTCCGGCACCGCCATGATGCACGACTGCGGCCATACGTGGAAATAACCAACTATGGGGTATGGATGAAACCGCATAGACTGTATCCGGCAACTGTGATGTTTTTAAGCCACCCCAACCAGAGGCGATGATTCCGCGCTGACCGGAGCGTTCTAAAGCGCCGATAGCTACTTTGCCAGCTTCTTCCGGGTTGGTACTGAGCATACTTCCAAAGCCGATATAAACAGGTGGTTTTCCCCGATTTAAAAAATCGACCAGATCGGTTGGTGGTGTCCAGCCATCGGGGGCATCAAGATACCAATAGCCTGTTACGAGATGGTTATCAGGCCAATCGTGTGGCTGCGGCAGCACATGAGGGCTGAAACCATATATGGCAGGTACATGACGGCGCTGAAGCGACGCATACGGTCCCCAAAAGGAGCCTTTTCCCATGCCGACCGCTTGCCGGATGGCGGTATCACTCGGTTTCACATTCTGCCAAAACATCTGGCGCAAGACATGAAAAGACAACCGGTTAAGCACAACACCCAGCGGCAGATTGGGTACAAGCGGAGCCGGAAACTCCGATGTGGGTGTAAAGGGGAATACATAGGCTTGAACAGTGGGAATATGCATCGTCTCGGCCAAGTCATAAATACCACCGATGCCACCCATACCGGTTATCAGTAGATCACTGCCTTTGAGTAAATTCGGTATGATTCTGGCACTCTTCGCCGCATGGCGTTTCATCTCGCTTTGCATTTTCGCAAGAATCTTTAGGAAGTTGCCGCTTTCAATGGTTTTACGCCATTCTTCAGTCTGAGTGATCGCTTCGATATTTTCGCCGATTGAGTCAAAATCGAGTCCAGATTCGGTCACAAGCGACTCAAAATTTTCGTTAGCCAAAATCCGCACCTTATAACCTGCTTGCTGTAACCCATGCCCTAGTGCGACATAAGGCTGTACATCTCCACGTGATCCAGCCGTGACAATTGAAACATTAACCATGCTGCGACCTTCTTCCTATGATTGTTTGAACGGTTATTACAGATTGAGGTTGAGTGCATTAAGAACAAAATCGGTGAGGACATCAGGAAGTTCGTCCCAATGTTCCACGAGCGTGGAGTCACCCATGATATATTCAATGACCAGACCCATCATCATGCTCGACACGGCGCGAATAGTCAGACTGGCTTGCAAAGGGGTTACCCCTTTTTTGACCAGTTCAATGCCAATGGTGGCTTCAGCCACGGCCAAGGTCGGTTCTAAAATCTGCTGGTTATAAGCAAGACGCAGTTCTTCATTGACCATCATTTCGGATACTACAATCCGAAACAGGGCAAAGTTATCTTGTTTGAGAGCCATCAGGGGCTGATACAAAAAACCCCGCAGCAAACCCCGAAAGTCGCTGCCATCGGGCATGATGGGCATATTTTCTTGAATAACCGTGTCTTTCATGCGTTGGAAGATACCGAGTAGTAAGGCTGTTTTGGTGTCGAAGTAGTTATAGATGGTGCCTTCTGAGATGCCAGCTTGTTTGGCAATATCTTTGGTGGTCGTGGGATGAAAGCCTTTTTTGGCAAAGACAACGGCTGCGGCTTCTAATATCTGGTTTTTTCTCGCATCAACCAATAGTTGTTGTAGAACGTCAGGCATGATTCATTTCCCGTTAGAAGTTATTTAGAAATTTACATCATTATGAGTGATTACTCACTATGTTGAGTGCATACTCACTCATTGTCGTCAGTATAAAAGAAATAGCCCTAATTCGCAAATAATTCTCTTCTTTATCCATTTAAGAGGATGATGAAATAAATTTTGACCAAATTAAAAACAAGACAATTTCTAGTCAAAAAAAATGGGTTGCCAACAAAAGCTTGTTTTTAACTTTATCTAAAAATACGGGTGCAATATTCATTAATTTACATAAGTCAGTAACTACCAAATTGATTGCAAATTTGATGAACTATTTTAGGTGTAGTTACGCATAATCGATCAGTATTTGTTTATCGTTTGCCGCATTTAATGGCGAACCATCCACAATCACCTTTCTATCTAAACCATTTGCTTTGGTGCAACTTTTAACCCGCAGGATAGCACGCCACCCCACCGTTCATACCCGCAAGCGGGCACGGCTATGGTTTTGCTCGGGCTTGTGCCGCCTTCGGCTCATAGCAAAACCATGCCGCCCGTTGGGTGAAGATGGGCGACCCCGGCGTGCTATGTTGACCTGCGTAAAAGTTGCAGATTACCAAATGCATAAGTGGTTATCGATCAGACGGATGTGCTGTGAAGGCTGCGCTCGCTCGAAAGGGCAGCGCTGTAAACACTGCCCAACGCCGATGTGCGTTGACGGTCTCCTATAGATGATCGCGCTGTCCACGTTATGCCAAACGCTCCCGATCCTGTGATGTGGGATCAGCTTCTCTGTTGGAGCAGAGAGGCTGGTTTTGCCAAGCTGCACGCGGGCAATCGGAGCGCAGATCGTCGTGGATGCGACAGCGAAAACGAAAAGCTGTCGACTGGAACGGCCAACGTCTCGTGGTCATCGAAAGATGCCGGGGCGCATTCAGGCGGCAACCTGCGCGGATGAGTGCTTATCGACCTCACAGTCATCAAGGCTGTGGGGTCGTTATATTTCATATTTTCATAGTCAGGAGTGATGTCTATGGCTGAAACAAAGCAGCAAATATGCGCTGTTGGAACGGCACGAATTGGGTATCGAGGTCATGTCGGGCAGCGCGTGTTGGACACAACCGTCAAAAGTGCGACCGGATTGGGTGCTGTATTCGCCCCCACATGGTCAATGGTGATGGATTGGAAATGGGGCAAGTCGGATTGGGGTATTTATACCCAACATTACACAAGCCTCATGCGTGAACGGTATCACGCGAATCAGGTGGCGTTTCTGGAAGCGCTGCAAAGCAACGAATTGATTGTCTGCTGCTATTGCAATGACACTCATAGCAGCACGCAACACTGCCATCGTTATTTATTGGTTGATATTCTGCATAAGGTCGCGGATCGGCATCAAATTGGCTTCAAGACGCTCAGCGAAGTCTATAACCGCTGATAAAAATTCCATTCTTTCTAAATCTCTATAACACAACAACTTATTTGAAGTGAGGTCGCTATGAAACCCATCACTCATCTCATGATTGCCGGCAGTCGCTACTCGAACTACGAAGCACTGAATTATGCTCGTCGTGTGGTGCAACGCGCACATCAATTGGGCTACACGATTGTGGTTGGTGATAACCCGAAAGGCGTGGATATGACTGTGGTACAAGAGTGTCGTCGGCTGAAAGCGAAAGTGCTGGTGGTCGGCATCACCAACTTTCCGCGCAATGGAGGATGCTCACATGGCAGCTATGTCAAGGTCGAGCGCGACACCTATCGCGCCGCAGGTGGCTATCTGTTGGATCGTTATCACACGCGAGACCGTTGGATGGTGGACAACGCGACTCTCGGCCTGTTCATCTGGAATGGCAATAGTCAAGGTACGAAAACTGGATATGACTACATGCTGAGCCGCCACAAAGAAGCGCATCTCATCACTTTTAGATTTAAGGAGGCTTGTCATGGCTGAAAGCCAGCTTCTCGCAGTTCACACTTATGGTTCACAACGGGTGAAAAACCCTCGAACGAAAACGATTGTGAGCGCCTACAAAATCGGATATTCCAGTGCTGCCTGTGAAACTTTGTTGACGCTCTACGGAGCAAAAGCGCGAGATGTTTCATCGGCTCAAGCCTCTTACCATTATGTTCAAATTGACGGCGATACTTCAGTAAGACATGGCTATCTGTTGCTGAACGTGAGTGCTGACGAATTGGCACAAATGGAAACTGTCACACGCCGCTATCATCGGGCGGCAGTATTTCTCTGGCGGGAAAGCAAATGGTGGGAATTCCCCAACAGCGGAAGCGCTGATTATATTCAACCTACACCCTATTCCGGTCCGAACTTCGATCCATCCGGCTATCGTCCAGTTTCGCCTGTCACTGGCGAGAAAGAAGCGGCAGTAGAAGGTATCTATGTTGAGAAAAGCCAGCGCAGTGCAGATGAAAAACCATGGTATTGGCTACTCGGTAACACTTATCCCCAGCGTGAAATGCTTAAACGTTACGGCGCACGATTCAGCAGTAAACGTCGCTGTTGGTATTATGTGGGTTGGGAACTTCCCGATGGTATTCAGCGTCTCATTACCGAAAATTTACCCATTGAACGGGAATCAATACCTCAGCTTGAGGAGGATGCACCCTGCTCAGATGAGGAAGCCGAACGTATTTTGGGTAGCCATCTCATGCCTCAATCGTCTTGCATTACCCCTGATGAATTGTCTACCCAGACAAGTGGAACGCAAGCACAGGGCGAAGTTGAGCTTAGTCACACAGATGAGATAAGTATTGAAGGTTTGTCAGACGGTATCTATGTGTCATTAGAAGCCGCTCCAAATGACATACCGGATACCACTATTGAGGCTCAGCACATTCGAGTATATAAACCGCAATCTTTTCCCCAAGACGGCAAACCACGCGATGAGGTACAAAACGCGATTGAACAGGCAAAGACCCAACATCTGACTGTCTCAAACACCTTGATATCCTCTCAGAAACGCACATTAGCGACCATCGGACAATCCTATGTTGGTGAAATGACGGGCAACATCACGGGCAATGTCTACTGCTACGGCTATGGCATCCACGATGGCATTTGTGTCTATGTCAATATGGGAGGGCCGCGCATGGCAGTCGAGGCGATACGAGCAAAGTTCAGCAAAGGGGAAATTGTCAACTGTGTCCCGTGGGATGCACCTGCCATTGAACTCACCGCAGGCGAAGGTAACAGCGGTATGTATCACGACTACTTTCAGAATATCCCCGAAGCGAAGTTCACCTCGCTCATTCTGTGCCATGATCTGCTAGTCAATCCCAACTATGGTGGCAAGTCCACCACCTTCATCTTTCGCATCGATGAGGCACAGGCTGCTGCCAAGCTCAAACATCATGTCACTGAACTGGTCAAAGTTCCCGTGTTCGATGAGTGGGCAGGCTACCTGTATCACGTTGGACAGACTGCGATGCTCGTTCGTCTGACCCGTTCCGCTGGCGACATTGATTTGCTCACTGTGACGCTGGACATTGATGCTTGGACACGCCTTATTACAGGCGGCATCGAACAAGGGGTTATCGTTTTCCCCAAAGCGACCTAATTTCACACTGTCTGTTTTTCAGCCACCCATCATGGATGTGATAGGCGGCTCTTTTCGATTCCAGAAAGGAATATCCTTATGGCGCGCGCTGAAAGCAAAATGGTCATGGGTTATCTGCCCATTGAAACCCATCATCACCCCGCTATCCTGTCACTAATTGCCCCTGCTATACCAGATGTAAAACTGATTGACCCATTTGCCGGAGATGGGCTGTTTCTGGAGGCGGCATCCAAGGCATGGAACGTCACCCCGTATGCCAATGAACTGGATGGCGAACGCGCTCAGGTTTGTATTGAGCGTTTTGGTTCGAAACAGGCGGTGCGCTGCGATGTCGAGCGACTGCTGGCCTCCAACAATGCTTTTGGCGCGGCATGGCTCAATCCCCCATATGACCATGACAAAACCGCCAAGTCCAACAAGCGCGTCGAGTTCGCCTACCTACGTCACAGTTGGAAGTGGCTGCAAGATGGCGGGTTGGCTTTGTGGTGCGTGTATAACCAGCACATCACCGAAGATGCCGCTGCGTTTCTGGCTAAGAACAGCAGTCGTGTCGATGTGTGGGCGCTGCTCGGTAAACATCAGGGTGAGTACGATCAGGTGCTGGTTGCCGCCATCAAAGGAAGACACCCCCATCCGATAGAACTCTACCAGCGCATTCTGGAAGGCAAAACCTATCCACGTGCGCTGACCGTCCAGTCCGAACCGCTGTACAAACTACCCGCGTCGCCACAGATCAACCGCTTTGTGTTCGCGCCCGATGTAATTGATGAAGAACAGGGCTTGCGGCTAGTCCAAGAACAGGGTGCATGGAAGACCAACGGCTTTCAGGCGCTACTAGAAGCTCCTTACCCACTAGAACAGATTGAACCGGTTGTTGCGCCGCGTCCCGGACACATGGCTTTAGTGCTGGCGGCAGGCGTTGCTAATGGCGCAGTCATCCAGACCGACGACTACGGGCAGGTCGCCATTCGTGGCAAAACACAGCATGTCGAGCAGATTGCCCGTGTCGAAATTGAAGCTGTCCCCAGCGACCCTGAACGACAAATCAAGAAAACCACTATCCGGCTTAAACCGACCACAACGTTGACGTTGCTGGCGCAGAATGGCACGGTAATCGAGATGGAAGGGGATGAGGCGCTACTGGGCTTCATCACCGCCAACAAGCGGTCTCTGACCAGTTACCTCAACCAGAAATTCAAACCGATGTATGCGTTTGACTTTGCCGGAATGGGGCGCTGGTTAGACCGCATTCGGCTCAAGGGCAAATATCCGATGTATAACGCCCAGAAGCATGTAGTTGGCGCGACAGTACGCGGCTTCCAGTCGAGGGATAGTATCCTGCTGGTTGGCAGCATGGGAACAGGTAAGACGCTCATGGGTGGGTCTACTGCCATTGGTATTGCTTCCGGTGTGGTCGAGCAATTATGCGGACAAATCGGCGACGATCAGGTAGTTCTGATTGTCGCGCCCCCGCATCTGGTCGAGAAGTGGAAACGCGAACTGCATAGCATCAGCCGCGATATTTTTGTCGAACGCTTAGACCGCCATGAAGATGTCAAAGCCTTCATGGACAAGGCAGCACATCTGGGTTCGGGTATTGCCAAGATCGGTCTCATCAAGCGCGATATGACCAAGCTCGGCGCGGGGCGTGAGATCGGTGCCATCTGGCGGAATGAATACACGACTCTGTGGCGACACGAACAACCAACGCCGGAAGGCTATGAACCAGATCAGCGATTGGTTAAACAGCGCGTACCGAAATGCCCGACCTGCGGCTGCACCGTGATGCAGGAGAAGAAGGGCATTGAAACGCCTGCTTCGGAAAGTTGGCTCAAAGCTGGCAAACGGCTGTGCGCCCACTGCCAGACACCGCTGTGGCAAGAATTGCGTGACAAAGGCTCACAGCCCAAACCCGGACAGAAGTATCCCGCCAAGAATCCGCGCTACCGTATCGACGAGTATCTCAAGCGCGTCTACCCGGATAGGATTTATCTTCTCATATGGGATGAAGTTCACGAGTGCGCTCATGGCGATACCGGCAACGGTGAAGCCTTCAATCGCATGGCAGGATTAGCGGATAAGGTGCTGGCAATGACCGGCACACCCTTCAATGGGCGATCTTCATCCATTTTCAATTTAGAATATGCCCTCAATCCCCGTACCCGCAATCGTTACAACTGGGGAGGATCACCGCGTTTGTCTCGTAAATCGCGCGGCGAACGAGGATTTCAAATCATTTCCGTAGACGACAGCAAACAGCGCGGACGTGCCGAGTCACGCTGGGTTGCCGATATGGGGGTGAGGGAGCAGGTGATTGAAGAACGCCCCTCATATGACAAAGAGACGGGGGCATTCACTGGAACTTCCACTTACGAAAAACCTTATGAGGAAGCACCAGGAATCTCGCCGCTGCTGGTAGCCGAAGTGTTGGATCATGCCATCTTCTTCAGTTTAGGAGACTTAGGCAAAGCGCTGCCAAAATACGAAGAAATTGCGCTGGCGGTGGAGATGGATACTGACACCTATGAGCAGTATGACCGCACTCGCCAGCAGTTGAAGGATTATCTGATTGCGCGACGCTGGGAAGGCGACACGACGTTTCGTGGCGCGTACTTACAATGGGCGATGGGCTGGGTGAATGCGGCGCACCGTCCACACGAAGTCATCCACAATCTCAAACACCCAATCACTGGGGAGAAGCTGCCGCATATTGTCACCAGCATCCCTTCTTATGGCGAAGATCGCATCTTTTCCAAAGAGCAGGCGCTCATTGACCTCGTGCGCTCGGAGCTAGAACAGAATCGTCCCTGTGTCATCTACATCCGTCAGACCAGCACTCGCGATATTCAGCCACGCATTGAGTGCTTGATCCGCCAGCATGTCCCGCTTGCCCGAACCTTTATCCTCAAAAATACCGTCGAAGCCGAACGACGCGAAGCGGTCATCGAAGCGGAAATACTCAAAGGCACGAATGTGGTCATCTCCAATCCTGAGCTAGTCAAAACCGGATTGGATTTGGTGTTTGCCCCAACGCTCATCTTTTACGAGATCGTCTTCAATTTGGGGACAATGATGCAGGCAGCCGGACGTTCTTACCGCCTTAACCAGACTCACTCACACTGCAAAACCTACTATATGTACTGCGAAGGCACAATGGAACAAACAGCGGTGCAGCTCATGAGCCGCAAACAGCGTGCAGCGAAACTGTTGACGGGTGACATTGGACTCACAGGGCTAGATGCGCTGACCGAAGGCGAGGGCGGGTTTGAAGCAGCATTGCTCGAAGCCATTGGGCGCGACGAAACGCTACTCGACCCAGCCAAACTATTCAAACAGTCAGAGGAACATGGAGAGATCGACAATGAGGACGCGGCCTACTGGAATGTCGAACTGACCCAGCCAGAAGCCGACCAATTAGTGGTTAATCCTATTCAACCGATGGTGGCAGACAAGCTAACCGACGATCCGCTCATTCATGAAGCCATCCAACTTGGCGGTGTCATTGCTGCAATCGAAACTAAATCACTTGGATGCGAAGCGACGACAGATGTTATTCAAGATAGTGAACCGCAGTGGTTTGGGCAGTCCATCAGACGCTATCTCGACAGTGTTCACCTCATCGCTGATGACCGTAAACGCGACCAATTGCAGGCAAAACTACTGACTATTCTGTCGAACGGTGTTCAGGGCGATGATGGCACCTATGCCGTCATAGGCATGTGTGATCCTGACTTCAACCATTATCCAGTACATACCGAAACATTGACCTGTCATGTACGAAAGTGGTTGAAAGAACACCATTTTGTTTTCATCGGATGTGAGCATGAAGTCGCTGCCAATATCATACGTCTGGCAAAGCAAGCACTGAGCAGTGATACAACCAACCGCATCCGTCTGCGTGCCGTTGTAGTTAGCACACCATCCAAAAAACCTGCGGCTTCCAAATTTCACAAACGCCAGTCCAACCTACTGGTTGTGCCGGATGATGTGCTGGAGCCTCAACATAGGAATCAGCCCAATGAACGATTAAATGAATCCGTGCCGCTGCAATTGGTGTTGTTTTAAGGGAGTTTATACATGCACCCCAATACGATTGCATTTTTGGATATCCTCTTTGAACGCTGTTCACCGCTGCGCTCATCCGTCAACCTTACCTTTACTGCTATTTATCCTGATGGAAAATTCGCCACACCCTCTCATCACGTTCCACTGAATAACCGAGCAGGTATGCTGGACACGCTTCAGCGGCTATCAGCCACCAACCGGATGGGTTGGGGTGCATACTTCGCGGTGGGACTTCGAAAACTGGGATTAAGCCGCTGGAGGCGCGGCAGTGTGGCGGAAGTGGTCGCGCTGCCCGCGTTCTACACCGACATTGACGACCCCACCGATGTTGTACTCGCAAAACTACGCAGCGCTCTACTTCCCCCTTCAATAATTGTGGGATCAGGCGGCGGTTATCATGCCTACTGGCTGCTAGAAAAACCAACTATCGATCTGAGTACGGCGCGACAGGTCTTACAGGGACTTGCCCGAACATTTGGTGGCGATGGGTTATCGACTGCTCAATCGCTGCGACTACCGGGTACGATTAATACCAAACCGGAACGCGGTAAGGCGGTGTGTCACCTTGTCGAAATATCCGATCTTCACTACCACCTGTCTGACTTCCAATCGTTTATTCTGCCAATACCTCCTCCATTGGTGCGGGAACCTACTTTACAAGTTTTCAATCACACAGGCAGTCGAACGCTCAACTCAGAGTTAATTCGTGCTATCACGACCCTGTTGTACCGCACCTATGCAGCACGAGAACGGCAGCAAAGTGAGTGGATAGCAGCTCTGTGTCCCTGCGGTCATGCCCGTGATTCACCGGGTACACATTTCTTCTGGAATCCCACCATCGGCTGTGGCCATTGTCATGGACGGCATGGCACGCTCCGGCTCATCGAACTTTGTTCCATTTTGGGTATCAACGCCGCCGCTTACGGTGGTATCTATCGTTAATGTAGAAAGGATCAAAACACATCATGTCCGACAAGAAGAAAATCACCAAGACAAACTCGCCCCCGACCCTCATCACATTGACTCTGCCTTCGCCCTCAGATGGGATTCTTCCGCTAGATCAAGCCACCGCAACCTTACTGATTCAGCACGGCGACTTGGCACACATGCGTCAGTTCACTTATGTCGTGGTGGAAGATATGACCACCGCCATCAAGGAAGCCTATATCGCTCTTGCGAGTGTTGAAGCCGAACCGCCTGTCATCCGCGAAGTACCAAAAGATCAGACAAGGTCTGAGACAAAAACGAATACGAAAGCGGAACAGAAGCCTGCCGCCGAAGAAGAACCGACTATCGACATCCCGCTCAAGAAAGGGACATTGGCAGTCAAACTCAGTTACATCAAGCTAGTGGGTGGCGAAACCGATGCGGCTGCCTACCGTCAGGCGGTGTTGATTGCTGGGAAGCTTATTGACGGCAAACTGTGGGATGGCACTTCACCAATTCGTATTGACGACGTGTACACAACGATGAAAAAGATGAAACATCTGTCCGAGCGCGAGATGAGCCTGTTCGCATTAGAAGATTTCGTCCAAGTCGGCGGTATTGTTGATGCAGCCGAAGCCATTCAGGACGATGAACGTGAAGCTGACGAAATCGAGGATAACAGCATGGAAATCCAAACGCCGCTGCTTATCGGCAGCTCATCGTTCAACGGTCATCACGCGGATGATACTGACAACGATTAATCTTTTCTGATTAAGTCCATTCAATCATATCGATATTGTAAAAAGGAGAACCTTATCATGTCCGAGCTGAACCCCGCACAAGCCCGTATCTTCAAGACGGGTACCGTTCGTATTGTCGAGGATGATTCTATGCGCGAACTGAGCAATGAAGAAGTTCGCAATCTCCTCAAGCCAACCTACCCCGAAATCGCCAACGCCACCATCCGCGAAGTCACCACTTCTGAAGAGCAAACGGTGGTTGAGTTCCTCCCGCAACCCGGACGTAAGGGATAGCCATCATGTTTGATGCAGGCTTAACGTTGACCAGCCTGCGGGACTGCCTTGCACACATCGAACCGGTTCAGCTCTTGGGGATGGAATTGCTCAAACAACATAGCGCCCATTCCCAAGGGCATTGGTTCCCGATAGACATTCCCCGCAATCAAATGGTCAATGCAGTTACTGAATTAGTGGATTACACACGCCGTTGTGCTTATGCCGCCGTACAAATCAGCCATCTCACGTCTGTACCGCTGACCTCCGTACCCATTTTGGAGTTCGGACTATGAGCGAACTCTTACAAATTCAACAACTTCTCATTAACGGAATGAACAGTGATCCTATGCTGTGTCTGGCAAATGTCATCGCATGGCTAGACCCGTTCTGGGACGATTTCACTGATGAGGATGACGATTATACAGGTGATGGTGGACTCGATCTGGCGTTGCGGGTGGTACGCAACTCATTTCCTGCCCTCTATGTACAAGTTATTGAGCAACTGCGTAATGGGTATTCATGGGATGATATTGATCGTTTCGTCTGCCGTGAAATCGAGATACTGGGTATTCCACTGGAAAACCTTGAATGGATGGGCTACGGCATCCCCTTACCGTCCTATGGTGTGAGACTAGAAGAACCCGACTTCTACAAAAGCCATGTTGATTTGATCCCTGTACTCGCGCCCTTTGGCATTGATCCGGCATCTGACGATGATACTGTGTTTGTGCCGGAATACACACCTCTGATTGGCCAATACGTCGCCGAAAATCTCCAGCAGCATCCAGATGCGCGTTATCGTCAACTGTCATGGTTGGTGCAGTGGTTGTTTTCCTGTTCGGGGAATTCAGTGATTGATCTCGACTACGAGGCCATGTGTGAATTCCAACCGCTGTCATGGGATAAAGATGATCTGGAATTTGCCATCGTTATTATTCAGGAGGCCGATGAAATTATGCTGCAGGCCCTAAAAGGTCTCGCCTTTCTACAATCCACCCCCGAAGTTTTTGCCGCTCTTGGAGATAATGTGCGGCGCATTTATAAAGTCCTCAGTAAACAGCCAAAGGAGAACCGACATGACAAACCTCGCGTTCGATGTATCTGGCCGAGCCTTAGAACAAGTGCTGACTGAACACCCCTCGCTTGTGCTTCGGTTTTACAGTTATGGTGTGATGCTGGAAAAGTGTGAGGGGAATCGGGTGACTGAATACCCTGTTGATCCAGCGCAAATTGCACTGGCGCTCTCGGCGAAGGTAGGTTTCGACACCGGGCTGTTGACCGGAAACACGCTGCTTGTGCGTTACGAAGGCGTGAAAAAAACTGTTGTTGAATACCGCCCGCCAGCTAAAACGGGTTTGTACTTAGAAAGCTCGGAAGCCCCACTGCGCGTCCCACTGCCGGGAATGCTCATGATCCGGGTGACCGCCGAAGACAAATCTCCGCAGTATCAAATCTATGCCGTCAAAAAACGCCCCGACCAGATAGATACACCCTTGTTTCATTTACCGCTACCTAATGTCTTTACCAGCGGAAGTATTTGCTGGGGAACGGTTCCATCTGCTTCCGAAGCCGCACTCAAAAGAGCTTCACTGGTCGAAGATTGGGTGGTTTTCCTCGGCAGTCGATTTGGCGATCATGGTTGCAACGGCAAATCTAAATCGCATCCACAGGACATTCGGCAAAAACTAATTGATCTCGAACAACGCCATGTGCATGTCTATCCCAAGTCTGATTTAGTTCCGGCGCAACGTACTTTAGCTGAAGCGTTGGGCGATAATCGTTAGTGATTGCCAAGACTCCATAACAGGCTTTGCCTAAGATGACATCTAACTGCTCGTGAATAAGGATGGGAGACCACAACCTTGAATATTTTTGATCCGTTCATGCACTTGCAAACTGTAACTGTTGTTGGGATGGGAGGGACGGGTTCCCAAGTCGCGCGTACCCTTGCACGAGCAATCTACGATATGCGCCGGGCGCGTCTGCACATACCAAAGCTCGTTTTCATTGATCCAGACGTAGTGGAGGAGAAAAACGTTGGACGGCAGCTTTTCGCTGCTGGTGATGTCGGTCAGAACAAGAGCATGGTACTGGCACGCCGCTTTAATCAAGCCTTGGGACTGGAGATCGCGGCAATCGATCAACTCCTCAATATTCGTCAGCATATCGAACGCACCGGTAACTTGGTCATTGGCTGCGTAGATAATTACGATGCCCGCCGTGAGTTAGCGAAAGCTGAGGGCATCTGGCTGGATGCCGGTAATCATTTTGACAGCGGGCAGGTGTGCATTGGCAATATGTTGGATCATGAGACGATGCTCCGCCATATTAAAGGTGATAACGGCAAGTATCGCTATCTCCCCAGCCCGGCACTACTCTTCCCGCAACTGCTCGAACCAGAACCTCAGCCTACGCCACAAGCGAACCTGTCTTGTGCAGATTTGGTTGTAAGCGGCGATCAGCATCTTTTAATCAATGATCTGGTGGCGTGTGTTGTCGCTGGTTATGTTTACAAGCTCCTGCACCGACAGCCTATTACGACTTTTCTTAGCTACGTCAGTATTGATAGCTTATCTGTTCGCAGCCTGCCGATTTGTCGTGACGAACTAATGCCTTATTTACAGGAGCCTAACGATGCTTAACGGTCAGCACCAGAATGTACACCATTCAAAACTACCCACGTTAGGATCATTAGTGTATGTCGTAGGACTGTCTACCATCCATCCAAATCGTAAGTGCATCGTCATCGCCTATCCCCTTTGTGACAATGTGCATCCCTACAGCATCGGTATCCATAGCTGTTGGGTGCGATTTCTCGACAATGGCGAAATTCAGCGTTTTAGTGGCACTTGGTTTAAGGAGGAGTAAACCATGTCCTACCAACTTCCGCTATTTGTCTCGGATGAGCCACTCCCTGATGATGCGATCCGTTTGCTACGTGAAGGCGCAGCATTGGTTCTAAGCGTATCCGGCGGTAAAGACTCGGATGCCATGTGTCATCACCTGCTAGAACGCCGACAGATTGAAGGTTGGATGGGCGATGTGGCGATGGTTCATGCTGATCTCGGACGTGCTGAGTGGCATAACACCACGGATTACATTCACAATCTGGCACAACGTAAAGGTGTACCCTTGCACATCGTTCGATGGACTAATGGCGACTTGATTGACCGCATCTGGCAACGCTATTATGCTGATCCATCTCGTCCCTGCTGGCCGTCTAGTAAAGTCCGCTACTGCACCTCTGACCTTAAACGTGCGCCCATCTCGCGTTGGATAAGGAATACTTATTCGACAGGGAAGGTTGTGTGTGCGATGGGGTTGCGTGCTGAGGAGAGCCACACTCGGGCGAAACGTCAGACCCTCGCTGTGCGTGATGACTGTACCGCCCCAACGAAGGGGCGTTTTGTTTACGACTGGTTACCGATCCATGACTGGACAGAAACTGATGTTTGGAATGCTATTCAACAGTACGGGAATATCTACCACGATGCTTACAAACATGGCAATCATCGCTTGTCGTGTGCGCTGTGTGTATTGGCCGGTGTAAATGACCTTATGAATGGAGCTGCTCAAAACTCCGATACCTACCGCGAATTCTGCCGTATCGAAGCCATCACCGGCTATAGTTTCCGTAAAGATTTTTGGCTGAGCGATCTTAAACCAGATCTCCTCTCTGACGAAACAAGAGCGGCAGTCCATGACCACAAAAGGAAAAACACATGATTGACGATTGTACCGACCTTGATTGGCAACCCGCTGTCTTTGTGAAGGTTGTCCGCCAACCGTTTAATGACTTGCCTACTGGATTAGCAATGAAACGTCTCTATCTGGCACAGCATCCTAGCGGAATTTTGAGTGCTGATTGGACATTACCGGCTGACGAACGTTTTTTACCCATAGTGCAGTTGACCGGATGGAAGCCGGAGCGCGATGTGCCTTTTAATCTTCCTATTCGATATAAGCGAGGGGATAGGCGTGTTTCTTTTCTGATCCCATATGGGACATGGGTGTTACCTTATGTTGATGAGCAATATCGCCTCTATGAGCGTGTTCAAACGACTCTCCACATGATGCTGCTGCAAGTCGAGACAGCGCCAACTGATCTCCAAACACTGCGGTTGCTAAGTCGCTGGAGCAAATAGCATCAGAAGTTTGTCTACTAAATTACAGGAGAATTCCACAATGAATACATCTGATGACATCACACAGCAGGCACTCAATCGCTACAATCGCCTGTTCGACAACGAGCAGTACATGACTATCTCTATGATGTTTGCCGCCGATCTCCGCGCTGATCATGACAGTAGCCATGTTGCTGATGTAATGAACTTGATTACGGATATGGCCTTAAGTTTGAGTGGTCATTCCCACTATGAAATGGCTTGGCTCAAACTGGCGACCTTCTGCGGACAGAATGCAGTGAAGCCCGCGACTATTGATGCGGTTTACACTTATTTGCTGCTTTTTCAGCAAATCGGAGACACAAGTGTAGAGGATTTTGAGGGTACGTCCAAAGCCCTGCTCAAAACCTACGAAACGACTGATACACTTCGTGCAGCAGTATCATTCTCCAACGGTGTGCATGGTTGGCGCGGGCGCATTGGTTATGAACTGCTAGCTTCTTCAGACTATATGATCCAATCTGCCATCCAACTGCTGATACACGGCAATCCATCGTATATCCGCGAAAAGCTGCAATCCGGTCTGCGACGACTCACTGGCGCGTTATTCGAAGGGGTACGACACAGTGATTCGCCAACTCTATTCGCCTTCAAAGAAATCTACCTCCCTGACGAGCATGACCGTCACTGAGACTAAGCACCTAGCTATGTTCTATTCAACCTGTCGTTGCTCCTTCTAATCACTCACCCTAATCCTCACGTTTCCCTGTTCTCGTACTTTCGCTAGCTGGTGCTTGTCATCAACCCCAAGTAAGTCGATTTGTCACTGACCAGTCTAGCAGGTGCGGCAGCATGTCATACCGCCTAAAGTCGGTACGCTTCACCCATTTCCTCCGGGCTTGCGCCAGACGAATTGCACTCAATTCGTCTTCACCAGAAATGGGTAGCGCCCTTCGGGTGAATCCTGCCTGATAGCACCTGCTCTGCGTTGGTCAGAAATCGACACAGGGTCGATGAACAACAAAGCGCACAGCGCAAAGGAGTAACGATTATGGGTACGAGCATCAACATTCAGGTGACAGGATTCGTTGGCAGCGATCCACAAGTAAAAATGGTTGGTGAACAACAGGTTGCAAGCTTCAGCATTGCGGTGAGCCGTAAGAATGGTGAGGGCAAAAAACAGACCCTATGGCTTCGGGTGAACTGCTGGAATAAGTTATCAGACATCGCCACTCAATACGTTAAAAAAGGTTCTCTAGTACAGGTGATGACAGAATGGTTGCGTCCGAGTGCGTGGACAGATCAGAGCGGCACACCGCAGGTTAGTATTGATTTGGATGCGAATCGCTTAGTACTGCTGGATCGGCTGGAGAGCGATGTCTTGGAGAGTGCAGAAGATATCTCGTTTTAAGGACGAGTTCTACTAGGCAAACAGGAGCGGCACTTTCGTGCCGCTTCTTACATCAATCAATATTCATTAAGATTTCCATAATTGAGTGTAATAATTTGTTTCATATGTTGAAATTAAACTGTGCCAATGAATACATGAAATTCTGATTTTGTTGGTTGGTTTTAAGTTTAAGGCACATGTGCAGAAACGGATTGTAACGAGTTCAAAGATATATTTTCAAAGCGCTTCACCTCGAAGCGAGAAACTGAGGAAGTCTCACAACTAGTCAAAGAACTGAGGCATGGATCAATAGTTGTTGAACCGCATGGATTTATTCCACATTTAAGGATGCATCTGAGAGATTTTTCACTGCTATTGTTAAACCCTTCTCAAATCGATCTTCACTATAGCTTTAGCATTGCATACGACGAGTACTACTCTAGCTAATGGCGACGATGGTGTATTTCGATAAATTGGTATGTTATGAAATTGATATTACTAGCGCTTTCCGCATTCCTTATATCTGCTGCAATCGGCTTTCATGGGGTGTATTCCTGCAAAAATATTAATGCTGCATCGAGCAGCATCATCGTTACCAAGCAACGCCGACCCACCTCAGCAGCAAATGTGTATGACACAAGTTGCGGCTGTAAGAGTGTTAGTGATAACACGGCTGAGGTGGTCGCGAGCTAAAACGCTCGCCACCTCTCTCGCCGGTGGGGGCGATGTGCCGCGCCCAGGCGCCGCACCGCTGACGCAGCACTGGGGTGCTGCTCAGCGCGTGGTCACGGTCAACCGCGACCACCGGACGCATCCCTGCGTCCGAACCATGCTCATCACGGCGTTGTCAGACAATCGCTCTACCGCAGTTCCGCTTGGTTCAATTGCCGCCGCTGCGCTTCCCAATCCGGCAGCACCCGTGCCAGCAATCCATAGAACGCCGTACCGTGGTTATGCTCTTTAAGGTGGCACAACTCATGAAGTATGACGTAATCAATCAAATGTTTAGGAACGTGTATGAGGATCAAATTGAGGATGATTTTGCCGTCCGCCGTGCAGCTTCCCCATCGCGCTTTCATCTGGCGGATGCTGACTTCGGGGTAGGTCAAGCCATACGGTTCTACACGTGGGTAACACACCTTTAGCCGTTCGGCAAAGACCCGCTTCGCCTGCTGGCGGTACCATGCAGTGATTAGCTTTTGAATATGGGCCTTATCCGCCGTATCCTGTACGCTGACCGTCAAGTAACCTCGGCTCAAACTTACTCTCTCGACCGCATCCGCCATCACCTTTAGCCGGTACTGTCGCCCCAAATAACGGTAGGACTCGCCGCTGACGTACTGCTTTTGCAGCGGATTCGGTGCCGCATACGTCTCAAATTGCCGCTGCTGCCGCAATATCCATCCGCCGCGCTTTTTGACCTTTGCCTCGACAGCTTCGAAGCTGCTTCCCATTGGCGCATCCACCACCACGCTCCCATCGGGATATACATGTATCGCCAGTGTCTTGCGCTCCGAATACGTCAGTTCATAATCAATCGTGGTTGTCCCAAACTGAACCGATTGCCTTCCGCCGAGCAGTGTCATAAGCCGCTGCTGTCCCGCTTCTTTGCCGTTTCCACCATCCCGTCGATAATGCTATCCATTACCGTGCCGCTGATATTCAACTCATGCGCTCGCTTGAATGCGTACAGATGATCTTCCAGTGCGTTTTTCAGCCTATTTACCGTGTCGAGGTTATGCGCCCAGTCTCGACCTTTAAACTGATTAATCGTCTGCTCAAACGTCACCGCTAGATCAGCCATCGGCTCTGCCAACCCATCTACGCCCAACTTCTCACCCAGCAGCCCAAAGTAAGCTGATGCATCCTTTGTGCCGGCCAACTGTTCCGGTAGTGAACTGTCCTTCCCGACCCGCAGCGCATCTAGCCCCGCTTCCATCCGCTCCAGATATTCCAGCTCGCTAATGCGCCCCTGCCGGTATGCCTCAATCGTATCCTCAACCATCGTCGAAAATTTGCGGTAAAACGCCGGATCTTCCTCCATCTTCTCGGTCGCTGTCTTCTTCATCCGGTAGGCAATCGCATCCGCTCGTGAAGCCGGACTCACCAGATGCGACACCGCCTCTGCGAACGCCGGCTCATCAAAAATATTGACCTCCGGTGTCAGCACCGTCACCCCCTCTGCCTTGATGTGGTCATTCAGCAGCTTGCGAATCTTCTGCTCGTACTCCCCATAATTCACCGCCTCTGCGTACCGCAGCTTCACCGAACTCCGCAACCGGTGGAAAAACAGCAGGTCATGCTTGTACTTCTGGATTTTCTTCTCCGGTGTAGTCTCATAAAATGCCACCGAACTCAGCGCAACCTTTAACCCGCTCGCGAACGCATTCAGCGCGTCATAAAACCGCTGCCGCCGGTCTTCCGGTTCCAAATAACGTTCCATCGCCTCTGGATCGACCTTGTTCCCCACTGCATCAAATACCGCCCAAACGCCGTCATGCAGGCTCGGCAGTTCATCCACCACCTTGCCAATGTCTGTCACCGTTCCTGCCACATCTTCCGCGTCGAACGCCTCCAGCGCGTTATAGGTCTCCATCGCCTCATTCAATTCGCCCAGCACACCGCGATAATCCACAATGTAGCCGTAATCTTTACCCTCATGCAGCCGGTTCACCCGCGCAATCGCCTGTAGCAAACCATGTTCCTTCAACGACTTATCCACATATAGCACCGTATTCCGTGGCTCATCAAATCCCACCAGCAGCTTGTCCACCACCACCAGAATCTCGATGCCATCCTCTTGCTTGAACGAGTTGAGAATGTTCGTCAGATACTTCTCCTCTGTCCCGTGCATCTGCATCATCCGCTTCCAGAAGTCCTGCACCGGCTTCAAGCTCGTCTCGTCCGCGTCCTCGTTCCCCTCGCGTGTATCCGGCGACGACATAATCAACTCACACCGAATACGCTCCTCTTGCAGCGCGTACATATATTGCAGCGCCACATCCTTACTCGCCGTTGCCAACTGCGCCTTGAACCCCGTCTTCCGCCAATTCCGCTTGTAATGCTCCGCGATGTCCCACGCAATCGCCTCAATCCGCGCCCGTGTCTGGTGCACTTCCTCCGCGCGGCTCATCTTCCGCTTCAAATCCACCTTCTGCTCATCCGTCAGCGTCGCCGTCCGCCGCTCGAACCACTGGTCAAGCGCCTGCTGGCTCACGTCCAAATCCACCATTCGCCCCTCGTACAGCAGCGGCACTACTGCCTGATCGGATACCGCCTGCCGCATCGTATACTTGTGGATGAACCCGCCGAACTTATCCGCCGTACTCTTCTCCTTCTTCAGCAGCGGTGTCCCCGTAAACCCGATCAAACACCCGTTCGGGAACACCTCCGCCATCCGCGCATGGCTGCTCCCGTACTGGCTGCGGTGGCTCTCGTCCACCAGCACAAACACATTCGGGTTCACATCCCGCAGCTTCGCCTTCGCCGCCCCCTCGAACTTATCAATCACCGTCGTGATAATCTCGTTCGCCGGATCACGAATCAACTCCATCAGATGCTTACCCGACTCCGCCTGCACCACCTGCTTACCGCACGCATGGAACGTCTTCCAAATCTGCGCGTCCAAATCCACGCGGTCAGTCACGATCACCACCCGCGGGTTCGGCACGTTCGGGTGCAGCGCCAGCGCCTTCGCCAGCATCACCATCGTCAGAGACTTCCCGCTCCCCGTCGTGTGCCAGATCACGCCGCCCGCCCGCCGCCCGTTCGGCTCCATCTGCGCCACCCGCTCCAGCGTCGCCTTAATCGCGAAGTACTGCTGGTATCGCGCCACCTTCTTCGCCCCGTTGTCATACAGGATGAACTGGTACGCCAGCTCTAACAAACGCCCCGGTCGCAGCAGCGCGTAAATTGCCGCATCCTGCACCGTCGCCAACCGCTCCCCCTGCCCATCAAAATACCGCCGCGCCTGCCATCCCCACTCGCGCCACCCGTACAGCGCATCCTTTTCCGCCTCACTCAACGGCTCATTAATCAACCGTTCCAACTCCCCTCTCTGCGAAGCGGGGAGGGGCTGGGGGAGGGGTTCCTCTGCATTAAACTTGTCACTTGAAACTTGAGACTTGTCACTACCCTCCTCTTTCCACACCGCCCAGAACTTCGCCACCGTCCGCGTCGTCCCGTACAGCGCCTCATTCACGCTCACCGCCAGCAGCACCTGCGCCGTCACGAACAACTGCGGAATCCCATCCTCCAACTGCTGGTTCCGCAGCATCTGGCTCACGCCCGCGTACACCGCGCTTTTGCCCTCGCTCGTCTGCAAGTCCGGTCGCTTGCACTCAATCACCACCAGCGGAATCCCATTCACGAACAGCACAATATCCGGTCGGTACGTCTTATAGCTCCCCCGCCGCTCCACCGTGAACTCGTCCGTCACGTGGTATACATTCCGCGCCGGCTGCGCCCAGTCGATATACTTCAGGCTGTAGCTCCGTCGGTCTTGCCCGATCACCTGCTCGCGGCTCGTCCCCAGCGTCAGCAGCTCATACGCCGCCTCGCTTGCTGGCATCAACCCCACGTTCAGCGGCACCTCTTTCAGCGCGTTCACCGCACTCGTCAGGTTCGCCTCGCTGAAAGGGTACGTCTGCCCCTTCGTCGTCACCGCGTTATTGTCCCGCAGCCACGGCAGCAGCACCCCCTCAAGGATCACGTTCGCCACCTTGCCACCCCGCAGCCGCAGCGCCTCGTCCGGTGGCAGATACGTCCACCCCATCGCCATCAACAGCTTCAGCGCCGGTATCTGCGAAATCCGATCCTCAAGGTACGAAGGTGTTTGTGTCATGTCTGAATTTCCCAATCCTCAACCGTTAACCCGTTCACCCGCTGGAACTCCGCCACATTATGTGTCACCACGATCAACCCGCGTGCCACCGCCGTCGCCGCGATCAGCAGATCATTCCCGCTGATCGGCAGCCCGCGCCGTTCCAAAGCAGCGCGAATATCGCCATATGCCCGCGCCGCATCATCATCAAACACCACCGCTTGTATCGTGTTGAGGAATTCCGTCTGCTTCCGCCGCGACAGCTCAGGTGTCTGGCTTTTAGCCGACCCATAAAACATCTCCGCCTTCGTAATACTGCTCACCCCCACCTCCGCCAGCGCCACCCCCGCCAACTTCTGGCGGATCATCGGCGCTCGTCCGTTGATGTAACGGATGCAGGTATTCGTATCCAGCAGATACTTCATTCCACATCGTCCCGCGTTGACCACGTTAGGTCGGCAGGGCGCTCCAGTGGATCATCCACTAGCGCCCCATACGTCCGGTCGAAGAATCCCACCGGCCACCCCAGCGCATCCACCGTTGCTTCGCTTACCGCCTGCATCACCACCACCACATCCACATCGCGGTTAATCATCTCCGGTGGTACATCCAGCTTCAACACACCATCACTGCCCACATGCGTTCTCAGTTTAAAGGTTTCCATCGTTGCCCTCCGCCTGACCATTTGCGTCTGATTCTAACATGCTTATTCTTTACGGTGCGTCATCCCTCAGCGCCCATCCGGTATCTGCGAAATCCGATCCTCAAGGTACGAAGGTGTCTCCATCTTAGAGTCTTTCCCTTATAGAAAATGCTTAGAAGCTATTGAGTTGATGGCACACTTCCAATCCGTCCTAAAATAGTAATGATTGCCAGTACCGTGCCAATCAATATTGACGTAATGACGACTCCTCGCCAATTACGATATGCTATCCAAACTGAAATACCAATAACGATGACGATAGCGCCAAGATACAGACCATCACGGCTTGGATGAACATCAAGCCAAACCATATTTGTCAGACGCGGAACTGCAAAAACAGCAATCACTCCTATTATGCCGACAAAAATTCCAGTGACTTTACGCAGACGATCTTCTAGCGTAGTGATTTGTTTTACAAGACCCTTGTGTTCATTCTCAAACTCATTATCTTTTTTCTTTTCGGTAGCTGTTGTGTTGTCTGCGAGGGCTTGTCGGTGTTCAGCTTGAAGTTGTGTCTGAATTTCCAACCGCGCCTTATCGGCAGCGTTTACAATCTGTGTCCTCAAATTCTGAATCTCACTATCCTTTTTCGCTTCAACGTCCTGAATCTGTTGTGCGTGTTCCCCTTGCAGTCGTTTCGTGACTTCATCTTTGACCCGCTCAGATTCAAGCCCAACTTGTGACTTCAGATCGGTAAGTTGACGTTCGAAGCGTTTGCGTATGCCGTCATCACGCACCGCGCCAATGAGTTCTTCAATGCTAACGAGCGGTGTGTTTTTTGGCACAAATATAAGTGCGTCTTGACCGCCATTGCCCATCTGGCGTTCCAATTTTGCCAGCCGTTGGATAATCTCCCATTGAAGATCTTCAGGCGAGTCAAATTCACCTGATGACTGTACAAAAACCTTCTGTTTGAATCTTTTGTACTGCTCAATGTGTTCTTCTTTTTTGATGTAAGGAGGATGCTTGTCGCTGGCAAAATACATAAAGCAGGGGATTTTACGCCCTACTGCTATATCATACTCATGCTCGTTATACGCCACGCCATTATCATCTAAAACTGAGCCATAGCGTCCCATAATGCTAATAAAGATGTCGGCTTCGTTGATGTCTCTCGTGATCGCATCAAGAACACTACCCCCAACCGAAGGCAGCATCATAGGAATCATGTCAAATTGTCGAATTACTTTTTCGACTAGTCTACGGTGCTCTTCAAACCCATTGATATTCCCCCCAACATAGACTTTCTTCACTTGGCTCTCCTATAAAATTGTGTGCAAAACCGTAATAATGGCACACTAATATATGTACTGCGTTTTTAAGCCAAGTGCCATATTTTCATTAAGAATGTCTCGCCCACCGCCTATTCCTGCTCCCCTCGCCCTGAGGGAGAGGGGCTGGGGGTGAGGGTCACACCCGCACCGCCCCCGTCAACAACTGCTGCATCAACCCCCGCTTTTGCTCGCGTAAGCCTGCAAGCAAATCATGATTGCGAGACAATAACTCTTGCTCTGTTTCCAAAACTTTGGAAATAGCCTGTTGTTCTTGAATAGATGGAAGTGGAACTCTTATTCGAGAAAACTGCGGCCAGCGCAGACTTCCACGGCGATCCACAGATGCACTTGTGTTGATCTGAAAAATATACTTGTATAAGTCCGTTTTCAAAACACTATACAGGAATGGATCGAAAACTTTCTCGTTTGCTTGGAATACTGTGTACATTGGACTTATCAAAGCAGAGTCATACAAATTTTGATAGCCGATTGACCCTTCTTCAATATGGTTGGTTGCATATGCAAATTGATTTTTACGAACAACCTTGTAAGTTGACAGATCATCACTATATATCTGCTTACCGAAATACTTAAGCGAGTCAACCAATCCTTCATATTTTGTGCAGGATAAAACAGGCAACTCTATATCTTCTGCATTTCGTTCAGATACAGACTCAGCAATATCTCCAATAAAAGCGTAGTCCCAATCTGCCGGAATCTGCCCAAATTCTGTATCCTGATATTCACCTGCCCCCTCAAACCCCGCGAACCGCACCGCCCCCGTCAGCAGCAGCTGCATCAGCGCCTGCTTCCGCCGCCCCAGCGCCCCGATCAACGCCTCCACCAACCCAATCGCCTCATCCCACGTACTCAAAATCGCCGCAATCTTCCATTGTTCCTCCAACGGTGGGAGTGGGACTTTAACTTTTGCTAGTTCCGTTAATGTGATTTCTTGAAATGTAGATCCTTTTATTCTCTGCAATATATCGGTTTTAACAGCTTTAGACTGCATAGCTTGCAACAAAAAATCTGCTATTACTTTTCCACTAGACGATATGCGAGCCGTTCCCTGTGTAAGGTTTGCGCCATTTAACCCTTCAGGTACTTTTAGGACTAGTCCTGGACTCCCTCTTAACGCAAATACTAGATCATTGGTCTGAACAGTAGAACGGCGATAACTTTTGGCAATTTCATGACTAGTTCTTAACATTCCCTCTAGTGTTAGATAACCTTTTGTCATGTCCGAAACACGAATATATGGGATTCCATTTTCAATATGAGGCCCAGCCTGAACTATTCCATAAGTTATTGGCCTATTTTCATCTACGATTTCCCCTAGTGTTTTCGATTCCCATCCATCTGGCAATTTACTCACTCACTAACTCCCTCAGCTTGTAGGGACGAGATACATCTCGTCCATTTTGTTTTCGTTATCCATCCCGACAACTAATTCCGGCTTACCAATTCCTACCCAATCCAACCGCTTTTCAAACCAGATTATAACTTGACTTGATAAGAATTTCCGTTCTATAATACGAACAGGTGTTTCAATTTTGTTATACCCGTCCGCGCTGCCCCATCCAATCACCATCAGGAGAAAACTCATGCCCCGTCGCGTCTACTCGCCCGATGAAAAAGCCAACGCCCTCGAAACCCTCAACCGTTTCCATCAGGATATCGCCGCCACATCCCTCAAAACCGGCATCCCCCGCCGCACCCTCTACACGTGGCGCATGGAGCAGTGGGATCAGCAACGACAGCGGCGGCGCACCCTACCCCCTTCGCCGCCAAAAGAATTGCAAAAATTTGAAACCCTCACCGAATTTTTCGAGCACATTCGCACCCAGATGATGCACGTTTTTGGTCGCCTCGCTGGTGACCTGTCCCATCTGCCGCCCTACCTCCAGCGCGATCATGAATCCGCCCGTCTCACCACCATCGATGTCATCATGAAGCTCACCAAACTCATCGGGCCTCCTGAACAGGAAGTCATTGAATATATCAATGAATATCCCGACTTATATCCCGAACTCGCCACCGCGCCCAAACCGAAACCCCAGCCCATCGTCATCCACACCCACCGCACCCCCGATGGCCTGCCTCCACCCGGCTATAAAGACCCCGCCCCCACCACCAC